>Ga0302248_1000904_pt1 | contig 25010 bp, 22 predicted proteins | sample AAG_UR_Leu_MG_FD_193528 | JGI IMG/M metagenome (GOLD analysis project Ga0302248, IMG submission 193528) | Enriched activated sludge microbial communities from anaerobic digester in WTTP, New Holstein, Wisconsin, United States - AAG_UR_Leu | ecosystem: Engineered > Bioreactor > Anaerobic >... | reverse complement strand
CAACGCCTCCATAGGCGTAAGGTTGTCAAGATCAAGCCCGATCAATTCATCCCGTATCTGTTTGAGCACCGGGTCATCAAGCTGGTAGAAGCTCAGCTGGTACCCCTCGCGATGCGTGGCAATTTCCTCAACCGGTTTGCCGAGGTTCGTTCCGCCCCTGCCCTCTTCAAGCATCTTCAGTATCTCATCAGCCCTGCCCACAACACTCTTCGGCATACCGGCCATCCGCGCCACATGTATCCCGAAACTGTGCTCACTCCCTCCCCTCTTGAGCTTACGAAGGAAAATCACCCTGTTGTCGAGCTCCCGGATTGAGACATTGAAATTCCTCACCCTCTTAAAGGTGCTCTCCATTTCATTCAGTTCATGATAATGGGTGGCGAAGAGAGTCTTGGCCTTGTGCCTGCACTCATGGATATACTCCACCATGGCCCAGGCAATGGAGATGCCGTCGTATGTGCTGGTGCCCCTTCCTATCTCGTCCAGCAGCACCAGGCTCCTGTCTGATAGATTATTGAGGATGCTGGCAGCCTCGTTCATCTCTACCATGAACGTCGATTCACCCAGTGACAGGTTATCGGATGCGCCCACCCTCGTGAATATCTTGTCAATGATGCCTATCCGGGCCTCTTTTGCCGGTACGAAGCAGCCGGCCTGCGCCATTATCACAATCAATGCCGTCTGCCGCAACAGGGCAGACTTACCCGACATATTCGGACCGGTCAGTATTATCACCTGCTGTTCTTCGTTGTCAAGCCATACGTCATTCGGAACATACGGATCATCAGGAGGCAGCTGACGTTCAATAACCGGGTGACGACCGTCCCTGATGTCCAGAACATAACTGTCGTCCAGCACCGGTCTGGCATATCCGTACTCATCGGAGATCACAGCAAATGACCGGAGACAGTCGAGCCTCCCTACCGCTGCCGCATCAGCCTGCATGAGATTTATGAAGGGCCCTATTGAAACCACCAGGTCATTGAACAGCGAGGTCTCCAGCGCCAGTATCTTCTCCCCTGCCCCGAGGATCTTCTCCTCATACTCCTTAAGCTCTTCAGTGATGTATCTTTCAGCACTCACCAGCGTCTGCTTGCGTATCCAATCAGCAGGAACCTTATCCTTGTGGGCATTTCGTACTTCTATATAGTAGCCAAAAACGTTATTGTAGCTGATTTTGAGCGAGTTGATTCCCGTCCGAAGGCCCTCCCTCTGCTGCAGGTCGTTCAGGTAATCCTTCCCTCCGTAGAAAATTTTACGAAGGTCATCCAGCTCCTGTGAAATGCCTTCGGCGATTACATGGCCCTTACTGACCGCAGCCGGCGGATCGGGAGCCAACGTCCGACCGATGGTGTCTGCCAGTTCAGGGCATGGATCGAAACCGGATGCCATTGAGACCAGCGGCTGGAACTCCGTGGCGGAACAGAGCCTCTTCAGCTCACCGACAGCTGTCAGTGCACGCCTGATCTGCGCCACCTCACGCGGGGTAACCCTGCCAACAGCCACCTTGCTCAGGAGCCGCTCAAGATCACCCACTTCGCGGATGAGTCCCTCCATTTCCTCCCTGACCTCCGGTTGTGCAATCAGGTATTCCACGATATCAAGCCTGGTATTAAGCACAGCTATATCCTTCAGCGGAAGTGAGAGCCATCTCTTCATCATCCTTCCGCCCATGGGCGAAAGCGTCCGGTCAAGAACCTCTATCAGCGTCTTTGCGCCCTCGTAGGGCGAATGGAACAGCTCGAGGTTGCGGACGGTGAACCTGTCAAGCCATACGTATTTCTCCTCCTCAATGCGCGCGAGGCGGTTGATGTGACCGAGGTTCTCATGCCTGGTCATGTCAAGGTACCAGAGGATGGCGCCTGCGGCGATGATGCCGCTTGTCATCCCCTGAACCCCGAAGCCCTTCAGCGATGTTGTTCCGAACTGCTTCAGCAGCCTGTCGTTTGCCGTATCGGGAGTGAAAATCCAATCGTCAAGCCTGTAGGTGTAAAACCGGCTGCCAAACCTCTCATGGAAAAGCTCTGTTTTCCGCTTCTCGAAGAGCACCTCCTTGGGCTGGAAATTATTGAGAATCTGTTCCACATGGGGCGTGTCGCCCTCGGAGACAAAAAACTCCCCTGTTGATACGTCGAGCAGCGCAACTCCTACCGACTGCTTTTCTATATGAACGGCGGCCAGGAAGTTATTCTCCTTGTGATTCAGAACGTTGTCACTGAATGAGACTCCCGGGGTGATAAGTTCAGTGATGCCCCGTTTGACAATCTTCTTTGTAAGCTTCGGGTCTTCGAGCTGCTCACAGATTGCCACCCTCTGGCCGGCCCTGACAAGCCTTGGAAGGTATGTGTCAAGTGCGTGAAACGGGAATCCGGCAAGTTCCACCGAGCTGGCTGAGCCGTTTGCCCGTTTCGTCAGCGTTATGCCCAGTATTTCCGATGCCCGGATTGCATCCTCGCCGAAGGTCTCGTAAAAGTCGCCTACCCTGAAAAGAAGTATCGCGTCAGGGTGCTTTGCCTTGACGGTGTAATACTGCTTCATCAGCGGTGTTTCGACATATTTCTGCATCTGAGACATTTACGGTTTATTACCCTCGCGCAACAGCGTGAAACAAAATTAAAAATCTCCGGCAACTTAAGCATAACTTTTATCATAAATAGTCCGGAAGAGTTTGCCTACATTTGTCATGCAGGCCCACAAGAGTGAACCTGCGGGATTCCGAAAACCAATTTCAGAAAAAAATAAAGCATATGAAAAAAGTACTTATTCTCGGTGCCGGTCTGGTATCAAAACCAATGGTTGAGTACCTGCTTGGGGAAGGTTTCGAGGTTATCATTGCCACAAGAACTGTAGAGAAAGCTGACAAACTGCTTGGCGGACATAAGAACGGCAAGGCGGTTGCATGGGTAATGGAAGACATGGAGACCCTCGCCGGCATGGTCAGGGACAGTGATCTTACGGTAAGCCTTCTGCCCTACAGGTTCCATGTAGATGTGGCGAAGCTCTGCCTCAAATTCAGGAAGCCTCTCGTTACAACATCATATGTTTCACCTGCAATGCAGGCACTGCATGATGATGCAGTGAAGGCAGGCGTCATCTTCCTCAATGAAGTCGGGCTCGATCCGGGCATTGATCATATGTCGGCGATGCGTATCATTGACAAGGTAAGGCAGAAAGGCGGGAAGATAGAGGAGTTCTATTCGCTTTGCGGAGCCCTTCCTGCCCCCGAAGATGCAAATAACCCGCTGGGTTACAAATTTTCATGGAGCCCGAAGGGGGTGGTGCTTGCCAGCCGCAACGGTGCCACATACCTGAAACACGGTAAAATTGTCACTATCGAACCGATAAACCTGTTCAAGGCACGTTTCACTCACTTTTTCCCGGGAGTGGGCGAAATGGAGGTTTACCCCAACCGTGACTCAGTGAGCTACGCAGACATTTACGGTCTCAAAGGTCTTCAGACAATGTACCGCGGAACATACCGCTTCAAGGCATGGTGCGAGACGCTTGACCTGATGAAGGCAATTGGGCTGGTTGACGACGGCGACAAGGATTACACCGGAATGACCTTCAGGCAGTTTGTTGCTGAGAAGGCAGGTGTTCCAGGTAAAGATATCAGAAAGGAACTTAAGGCGAAACCGGGTCTCAATCCGACCGATAAGGCACTTGAATCATTCGAGTGGCTGGGGCTGTTCGACAACACTGATATGGGTTATGCTGTGACCTCACCATACGAGATCACCTCTGACCTGATGATAGAGAAGATGTGGCTGAACGACAATGAGCGTGACATGGTTGTGATGCAGCACCTGTTCCTTGCAACATACCATGACGGCAAGAGCGAGGTCATCAGCTCAAGAATGCTCGACTTCGGCACCCCGGCAACCAACACTTCAATTGCACGTACAGTGGCACTGCCGGCAGCAATGGCAGTCAAGATGATCCTTACCGGGAAAATCAACCTGCACGGCGTTTACAGGCCGATACTTCCTGAACTCTATAATCCCATCCTCGATGAGCTTGAAGCCAACGGCATAAAGATGGAAGAGGAGTACGGGCTGCCGGTTGACCAGATGATAAAGTAGAGATCAGAATTTCAGATAAAAATCTTTTGTGAGGGAGACATACTCGTCAGAGTAAACATGTCTCCCTCCTTTTTCAATGACCAATTCCTCCTCGGTGACGGGAACGGCCTCCCGGCCGAGAGTCATAAGGACCCTTGAGGGAGGCTGTGCAGGTGTGGGTTTCACAAGCAAACGCCTGCTGCAAAACAGACCATAGGTCACCGAGAGGGAGAGAAACTTCTCCGCCCTGTCAGCCGGCAGAACGAGATGCAGTTTGCCACCCGGCGATAGCAACCGGACTGTGACTTCCGCCAGAACAGCATGGCTCATGCTTATTGTATGTCTGGCCAGGGCCTTCCCCTTAACGGGATTCGGGAGGGAATCAACAAAATAGGGAGGATTGGTTATGATCGCATCAAAAAGCATGACCGGTTCCGGTCGGTAGTCCTGCAGGGTGGTATGATAAAGGTTCAGCCTGTCATGCCAGGGGCTGGCGGAAAAGTTGAGTCCGGCCTGCAAAAACGAGTTGCGGTCAGGTTCAATAGCCACTATCCGTGCTGCGGACCGCTGTGCCGCCATCAGCGCCAGAAGTCCTGTACCTGTGCCGATATCCAGTATGATGCCGGCATCCTCAATTCGCGCCCAGGCTCCCAGTAACACGCTGTCGGTTGTAACCCCGAATGACGCATGCTCCTGTCGCACCGTGAACTGCTTGAATCTGAAATATTTGTTTGTCATACCAGATTATTCGTCAATTAATCGCCCGGCTGCTGCCATGGAAATGACAGTTACCTTAAGTCCCCATTCAGAAATGCTCAAACACCCCCAGCCCGAAAAGCGCGTAGTCATATTTCACCGGGTCAGCCGGATCCATCTCACGCAGCCTGGCGTCAAGCTCAGCTACAGCCTTCGCATCACTCTGCCTTCGCGAAAGCAGACCCAGTTTCCGGGCCACATTGCCTGAATGCACATCCAGCGGACACGAAAGCACGGAAGGTGAAATGGACTGCCACAATCCGAAATCAACACCCCTGTCATCATTACGCACCATCCACCTGAGGAACATATTCCTACGGATGATTAAGGTAGCATAATTTTTGATTTTATTTCCTTATTTTTATGACATCCAATTTAAGGAAATGAAGTTAAAAAGACATGAGCTGAAGGAGTTTCTTGATGAAAAGGTTGAATTATATAACCAGCCTTCCTTCATTATGTGTGATCCAATTAGTATTCCACATCAATTTACTGAGAAGCATGATATTGAAATAGCGGGTTTTCTTGCAGCCACTATCGCCTGGGGGAACAGAAAGATGATTCTCAAAAATGCAAACCGAATTATGGAATTGCTCGATCATTCACCTTACGAATTCATAATGAATTCAAGTGATGATGAATTTCAGGGGATTGGAAATTTTGTACATAGAACATTTAATTCCACAGATCTGTTTTATTTCTTAAAAGCACTGCGACATATTTACAAGAACAAAGGTGGACTTGAAGCTATTTTCAGCACTTATCAAGCGACTGATTCTCTTCAACCTGCTATACATGAATTACACAATATTTTTTTTGAACTTCCACATGAAAAGAGAACTGAGAGGCATGTATCTGATCCATATAAGGGATCATCGGCAAAGAAATTAAATATGTATTTGAGGTGGATGATCAGGAAAGACAACAATGGTGTCGATTTTGGCATCTGGGATTCAATTTCACCTTCAATATTATCATGTCCGCTTGATGTTCATTCAGGAAGAGTAGCCAGGAAGCTTGGCCTGTTAAAGCGTAGACAAACTGATTCTAAAGCAGTTGACGAACTGGATGGAGTTTTAAGAAGTTTTGATTCGAAAGATCCTGTTAAGTATGATTTTGCACTATTTGGATTGGGAGTCTATGAAAGGTTCTATGCAGAATAATAATCATCATTCAAAACTCTCAACATTTTATAGTGCTTACCTATTAAATTTATTTAAGGGAAATTTGTTATAAAGTTTTAAAATAAATAAATTTGACTGATAAACAGTAATGGTCAATTATGCCAAAATATGATGCTAAAGTGCTGATCATTAATTCAGCAACAAAGTATTTCTCAAAATTTGGATTCCATAAAACTACTATGGATGAGATTGCCAAGCACATCCATAAGGCAAAAGGGGTATTATATTATTATTTTAAGGGCAAAGAAGAACTTTTTAATGAAGTGTTAAAACAGGAGTTAAATGCAGTTAAAATCGAACTAAAGAAGATTGTTGATGCAGAGAATGATTCGCTTATTACACTCAAAGAATACACCCTAACAAGGTTAAGGTTGCTGCATAAAGCAGTAAACTATCACGAAACTCTGAAAGCCGATTTCTTTGAAAAATATCTGTTTGTAAAAGATGTACGGGAAGATTTTGCTGCATTTGAAAGAGACCAATTGACAAAAATACTTGAGAGAGGGAAGAACGAAGGTTTTCTTGATTTTACAAATATTAATTCAACTATAAATATTTTCATGATGGTCATCAACGGGATTGAAATACCATTATATCTTCAGGAAAAGTATTCAGAATACGAGAGTACAATTGATGAACTATCATCTATGATTGTCAACAGTTTAAGAACACAAAAAAAGTAACACTATTTTTTTAAAATAAATTTTGAACAAAAAACACTTTTGGTTAAAATCTATTTATAATTTTAAACTGACCACAAAACAGTAATAGTCAATATTTATTATATGGAACAATTTACCCGGAAAATCCTCAAAAACAGATGGATAATTATCGCAAGTGTAATAGTACTTACATTATTCTTCGGTTACCAGACAAGATTTATAAGTATAAATTCCGATATAGTCAGTTCATTGCCTGACGATGACCCGGCTGCTTTATTATTTAAAAACATTGGCAACCAGTTTGGCGGAAATGAAATGGGCATGATTGTGCTCGAATCTGATAATGTATTTAAAAATGATTTGCTCAAGCATGTAAAACAAATTACTGACAGTCTGAAAATTACACATGGTGTTTCTACTGTGACAAGTCTGACAAATATCCTCGACATAAAAAGCACTGAAGAAGGTATTGAAATCGGAAAACTTGTTGACGAGTATAACCTTCCGAATAGTCAATCACAGTTAGACAGTCTTAAATCCTATGTTTTCTCAAAAGAGATGTATAAAGGGGCAATAGTGTCAGAGGATGGAACAGCAACAGTCATAATGTTCACTTTGCTTCCTGATGCTGATAAACAGGCTGTTGCGAAGGAAATCAAGGAAAAGACTGAAGCACTAAATTTACCCGAAATAATTTATTTCGGTGGACTTCCTTTTATGGTAAATGATGTTTCTGATTTAATAATATCAGATATTGTGTGGCTTCTTCCGATAGTTTTCATTGTAATCGCCCTGATTTTATATATCAGTTTTAAATCTCTCAGAGGCGTAATAATGCCACTCCTTACAGCAGGAATTGCTGTTATATGGACTGTTGGGATTATGGTTACTGCTGGACACGAACTCACTATCATTCTTAACATTGTTCCAATCATATTACTTGCGGTTGGAAGTGCATACACAATTCATGTAATAAACAGCTTTAATGTTTCTAAAACCACTGACATCAATCAGACCATAATAAAGGCACTTGGTTATGTTATAATCCCGGTAGTTCTTGCGGCAGTAACCACTGCCATCGGTTTTGTGTCATTTGTCCTTGGGGCGTACCTTACGATGATTAGAGATTTTGGCATTTTTACAGCCATCGGAGTGATGGTATCACTGATTCTCGCAATCTTTTTCGTTCCTGCGCTTACTTCCGTGTTTTCGAAAAACGACAACAAGAAGACAGCAGATTTAACGGAAAAGAAAACTATTTTATCTCATGTAATCCTTCAGCCACTATCCAATCTGCTTTTTAAACACCCTAAATATATTTTTTCTATCTGGGGTATTTTAATGGTCATAAGTATTGTCGGCATGTTCCTTATTAAAACAAGTACAAACATGGCTGACTATTTTAAGAAAGATAATCCAACAAGAATATCGGAAGATTTAATGCAGAAAAAATTTGGGGGTTCATTTCCGGTTTTTGTGGTTTTTGACGGTGATGTACAAAGTCCGGAGGTTCTAAAGACGATGATAAAAACCGAGCAGTTCATGAAACAAGACCCGAATATCAGCATAACACAATCCGTTGCAGACCTGATAGAGCAAATGAATGATGCCATGCTGGAAGGAAAGAAGATTCCTGATGACCGGACAAAAATTGAGCAATTATGGTTTCTTCTTGATGGGCAGGATATCATGCCGCAGCTTGTTTCGGAAGATTTGGACAGGGGGATTATCCAATCAAAATTTGCTTCGGTTGAAAACAAGGAAATTGAAGCATTCACAAAGAAAATGCAACAATTTATTGAGGAAAACTCAAATGAAAATTGCAAAATTGAATTGACAGGTATGCCCTCTGTATATGTCAGATTAAATGACAGCCTGATTAAAAGCCAGTTCAGTAGTCTGTTGATAGCATTGGTTCTGGTGGTTCTGATTGTAGGAATGATATTCCGCTCAATTTCAAAGGGAATCTATGCGACCATTCCGATAATTGCAACAATATTGGTGTTGTTCGGTTTCATGGGGTTTACGGGAATTCCACTCGACATTGCCACAGTGCTCGTGGGGAGCATTGCATTGGGAATAGGTATCGATTATTCAATACATTTTATTTCAGGTTTCAACTCACATCTTAAAGAAAATGGTGATGCTGAAAAAGCAATCGAAAAAACATTATTGTCAAGCGGCAAAGCCATAATAATCAACGTTACATCAGTTGCAGCAGGCTTTCTGGTCTTGCTGTTTTCTCAGTTAGTGCCATTACAGAATTTCGGTTTGCTTGTTGCGATAAGCATGTTTGGTTCAGGTCTCGGCTCTTTGACTCTTTTACCTGTAATACTGATTTTAGCGAACAGGAAACGTAAAATAATTGCAAACTAATTTATTCACTTATAAACATAAAAAAATGAAAACAATAATTTATTCAGCATTATTAACCATTCTGGTTCTGATGGCAGGAATATACACTGCCAATGCACAGGATGCATCTACAATTTTAAAAAGAATGGATGATGTGATGTACTCCCCGAAAGATATGACAGGAAAAAATAAGATTGTCCTTATTGATAAAGCAGGAAAGGAAGAAGTGAGGGAAGCTACCATCCAACAGAAAGGGAACGATAAACGGATGTTTCGATTTACAGCACCAGCATCGCAGGCTGGTATATCTGTATTATCCCTGCCTAATGATGTAATGTATCTGTATCTACCTGCATTTGGTAAAGAAAGAAGAATTGCCACCAGTGCTAAAAATCAGAATTTTGCAGGTACTGATTTTTCATATGATGATATGGAATCAAAACCTTTTTCAGCAAAATACGCACCTAAGTTAATTGATGCTGGAACAAATGTATATACTCTGGAACTTACTCCACTGACACAGTCTGATTATTCAAAAATAGTTGTAACCATCAATAAAACAAACTTTTATCCTGAGACTATGGATTATTATGATAAAGGGAATACAAAAATTAAATCAGCTAAATACGTATTCATTAAAGTAGGAAACTATTGGAATGCTCAGGAAATTGAAATGACTGACTTTAAAAAGAATCATAAGACTAAAATGCAGATGTCAGATGTAAAATATGATACGGGACTGACCGATGATGATTTTACAGTGCGAAAATTAATACAGTAAGATTAATTCCAAATTATATGCCCAAATCCGTATCACTAATTCTGTCGAGCGGAGGCTCAAAAGGACTTGCACAGATTGGTGTGATTAAAGAATTGGAACAACATGGCTTTAAAATACATTCTGTATCAGGGTCTTCCATTGGTTCAGTCATAGGCGGACTTTATGCAATGGACAAATTGCCAGAATTTACAGCTTGGGTAAAAACATTAGACAGAAAAACGGTGTGGGGATTAATGGATTTTACAATTTCCACTAATGGTTTACTAAAAGGAGTACGAGTACTCCAAAAAATGAAAACATTTATCCCGGATGTGAACATAGAAGAGATGCGCATTCCGTTTTCTGCAATTGCTACTGATATATTAAATGAGAAAGTAGAGGTTTTGAATTCTGGCAGTTTTTATGAAGCTATCAGAGCATCTGTAGCAATACCGACATTAATGACCCCAGTTATATCAGGGGATAAAATTTTGGTTGACGGTGCTGTACTGAGTCCGATTCCAATTGAATATGTCACTCGTCAGCCGGGGGATATACTTGTGGTTGTGAATTTATATGGGGAGAAGAAGAATGATTTATCTGAATCAACTTCAACTGGCAATGAACAAAAAAAAGTCAATCCATATAATCTATTGAAGAATATTACAAAATTTATTGATTCAGGTGATAAGAGAAGTATGTGGTATTTTTCGCTTTTAAAAGCTACTACGATGTCAATGATTCATAAAATTGCTCAGCAAACCATTGAAAAATTTCATCCGGATATTTTAATAAATATTCCATACGATGCAGCAGATACCTTGGACTTTTATAAAGCCGAAGAGTTGATAAAGTTAGGAGAGGATATTGCTGATAAAGCAATAACAGGATATTTAAAAAGGAATGCAATAAGGCGCATCGTTATTTAAGGAATGAAAATCACTTGAAAATGTATCACCAAAATATGGCAGTCACTTAGTTAGTTGATTTTTAGATATATTAACATTAAAAGATTTCAAAATATTTAAAATATGAATCGAATAAGTCAAATTCTGGGAATGCTTTTGATAGCATCAACATTTAGTGTGCAAAGTATAAGTGCACAGGATGAAGACAAATTAAAAATTTCAGGTTCGCTGCTGACTGATGAACGCTTTCTGCTGACTGATAAAAATGATTGGGCATGGAATGAAAATCGCCTTACTCTGAAGTTGGATAAAAAAATAACCAGCAGGTCAAAATTTTACAGTGAAGTCTGGCTTCGTAATATTGGTTTGCCAAATATTACCTCATCTTCCGATTTATACAACAAAGGTATAATTGACCCTTATAATATTGAATTAAGGGAAGCCTATGTGCAGGTATTCGGTTTTCTTTCAAAAAACTTGGATGTAACGGTAGGACGCCAAAGAATCGTTTGGGGAACTGCTGATAAACTTAATCCTACTGACAACCTTAATCCTTATGATTTGGAAGATATACTCGATTTTGGACGCCATAGAGGTTCAGATGCCATAAGCCTGAACTATTATTTCAACAATAATTTCTCCATGCAAGGTGTCTATATTCCAATCTTCCAGCCTGCAAACATGCCGATTGGTATTTATTCAGATGCTTTGACACCTGAAATGGAATTGCCACAGGGAATGGTATTGAATGAATTTTCTGATACCATACTGATGCCACGGTACAATCTGGCACAGAGTTCAACTGCTGGTTTAAAGTTTAAAGGTTTTGTAAAAGGAGTCGATTTTTCATTAAGCTATGTATGGGGATATGATGGTTTACCTTTCGCTACAAGGAACACCTTTATCCCTGTAGATGCTTTTGGCGGTATAAATATAAACTCTCAGCTTTCATTTTCGAGAACTCACATACTTGGTGTTGATATGGCAACAAGCATTGGCGGATTCGGATTATGGGCAGAAGCGGCTGCTTTTATACCAGACAAAAACGTAATAATGACAAATGATTTTTCAGCTTTTTATCCTGCTTCACCCATTCCCGTGACGGTGGATTCTTTGTTATTAGACTCTTCAGAACCATATGTGAGATTTGTGGTTGGCGGTGATTACAATTTCTCAGACGGTTCATACCTGAATTTTCAGTATATGCATGGTTTTATCAATGAACGGGGGCAGGGAAACCTTAACGACTATCTTTTTGTACGTTACGAGAAAAAGTTCCTTAATGAAAAACTTAGAATTGCACCTATTGGTGGAGGTTTTATTGTTACTGACTGGAATAAGATAAAAGATAATTATACACTTTTATTTGTCCCTGAAATTGCTTATCAGGCAACCGATAATATTGAAATGAGTCTTTCTGCTGCTATTATAGATGGTAAAGGAAGCGGAGTATTTGGGAAATTGAATGATTATGACATGTTGATGTTTAAGCTGAAATACAGCTTTTAGCTTTTCTTTCAGCTATTCTTAGAAAATTACCTTTAATTTAATTTATATCCTTAATCACTCGGTTAAACTGTATAATTGAATAAGGCAACGTAATGCAGCAAAAAATAGCAGAAATAAAAATTGCATTTGATAATATCTCAAAATATTTCTGGCGTCATAAGGAATATGTAAACAGGTTAAATGTATTTCCTGTTCCTGATGGTGATACAGGACTGAATATTGCTCTGACAATTCAGGGGGCGCTTGCAAACACTCCTGATAATCTCCCCGATAATATTTTGCCGGGAGAATTCCTGAAACTTATATCGGATAATATGCTTCTTAACAGCCGCGGATGCTCCGGCGTAATATTATCGCTTTTTTTTGAGGGCATGACTGAAGTTCTTGAAAATAATGATTTCTCAAGGGAAAATCTTCTGAAAGCTATTGAAAATGGATGTATAACTGCTTATAATGGAACAGAGAATCCCAGAGAAGGAACAATGCTTACTCTCATGTCGGAATTAAAAATGAAATATTCCGAAATAATAACGACAAAAGTGAATCCACTTGAATTAATTATAGATTGCATACCACACCTAAAGGAAACTCTCGATAAAACACCCGATATGCTTCCCATATTAAAGCAGGCAGGGGTTGTTGACTCAGGAGGCGCCGGATTCTTAATACTGCTTGAAGGCCTTGAAAGAGAATTCAATTCAAGAAAAACCCCTGAAACGCTCCCATTATCTGTTGCTTTGAAGATAAACAGTGTGCTTAAGGATCTTCTCGTTAAAAGATATTTGCGTAAAAAGCGAAGCGATACAGGAACTCTTGTTCAGAGTCTTGGCGCCGGTAATATTTCAAATACGAGGCTTCATAATATAGTTCATAATGTGCAGCAGTACCTTAAAAACAGAACCCATAATCATAATAACAAATATCCTACCAGAGAAGCCCTTAAAAAAGATACGAAGGAATTTGAGTCTTCATGGAATCCGGATATCAGGTACAGGTATTGCACGGAACTGACTGTGAGTTCAGATAAGGATATTGACAGCCAGGCTCTTAAGGAACAAATTATTAACTATGGCGACAGTCTTATAATTTCAGGCAGGGGTAACACATATAAAATACATATCCATACTAATAAACCTGATTCAGTAATTAAAAATATATATCTTTTCGGAAATATAATATTAAGGAAAGTGGATGACATGAAAAAACAACACCGGAACTTTATAAGTTATGACTCTATTGAATATGAAAAAGAGCAAAGTGTTTTCTGTATCGTTTCGGGCGAAGGCTTTAAAAAAATCCTTCAAAGTCTGGGCGCTGATTACGTGTATGATTACGGGAAACGAAAACCATCTGTCAAGAAGCTCGTTGATCTTCTTAACAGTCTGAAATCAAAAAACATAATTGCAGCGCCCGATGACGGGGATATTTTGATGTCGCTGAAATATGCAGCTTCTCTTTGTAAAGCAAATGTATTCATTGTCGAATCAAAAAACGCCATATCACTTATCAGCCTCCTTATGGGAAAGACTAATGAAATAAATAAAACAAACTTTCTTTTCAGGGACAGGATAAACAATATAAAGCATTTCATGATATCAAAGTCTGCAAAAGAATCATCTGTTGATGGAGTTGCAGTAAAAAAGGGAGACTTTTTTGTAATATATAACGGAAAAATTTTTCTTTCCGAAAAAACTTTAAAAGATGTTGCCGCCGAAGCAATAAATAAACTTCTTAATGATGAATCCATTATCACTGTTTACAAAGGATTACATGTAAAAGGAAATAACCTGGCAGCCGGACTGAAAAATAAATTTCCGGGACTTGAATTCGAGGAATATTATGGAGGTCAGACTCAATATCATTATTATATAACATTAGAATAGGAGGAAGTTATGAATAAGCGTATTCTGATTATTTCCGCTGATAATCTTGGAATTGGTATCGACCAGGTGCCATATCAGCACTTTGAATATTTAAAATACCCGGTTCTTGTCGGGGAGAAGGAATATCGTGAATCGGAGACTTACTCAGCCTCATGGCTTTTAGAAAGATTTGTTAAAGAAAAAATCACTGCAAAAAGCAGTTCTCTGTCACGGGCTGAAATGACAGACCTGATTGAAAAAAATGTAAACAATTATGATCTCATTATCCAGGTTGTGATGGGCAGTAATATGTCGGCGGCTACTTTTAATATTGCCGAGGAAGTAAAAGAGAAATTTAAGGATCTGATACCTGTTATCAATATTGACTCGCGACAGGTTGTTGGAGGAACAGGAGCAGTTCTTTTAAGGCTTATAGATATTATAAAAACAACCGATGATGATGAGACAATCAAAAAACAGGCCGGGGAATTGGTTACCAATACTTTTTCCTATTATGTAACTCCCGACTTAAACTATCTTAACAGGGGAGGCAGAATAGGGAAGGCAAAGGCTTTACTTGGATCAGTTTTAAGGGTGCTCCCGGTGATAGGTCTTATGGGCGATGATCCCGAAGGCTTAATTATTCCGGTCGGGCAGGGGCGCACATTTAAACAGGTAAATTCACTTATTATCAATTCTATCAGGGAAAAAATGAATGAAAAAAAGGCAGAAGTTATTACAGTTGCCATCATTTCGGGCGATGAAAGTAAAAGGGATGCAATTGATGACCTTAAAAGAGAATTTGAAGGTTCCATTCCTTGTAAAAATCTTATTTACGGTAAGTTGCATCTCGTGGAAGCAATTTATATGGGCCCCGGCGGCTATTCAGTTTCAGTTTGTATGAAATAATAATAAAACCATATATAAACAGATGAAACCGGCGTTATTATATTTAATAACATTTACAGCAGGTTACCTTTGCGGTTCGGTTATGAACGCTCAGATCATCACAAGATTTGTCAAAGGTATTGATATCCGCGGCATCGGCAATAATAACCCGGGCGCCGCAAATACATTTAAAAACGTCGGGCCTTTCTGGGGCATTCTTGCCGGCGTTCTCGATGCTCTCAAATCACTTGTTCCTCTGCTTTTAGGGTATTATGTATTTCATCTCACACCAATAGCCCTTGGTTTCCTGGGATTCGGGGCTGTTATCGGGCACGGGCATCCTTTGTACTTCAGATTCAGGGGTGGCAGAGCAGCAGCTACCCTCATGGGTGTATTCTTATTTTTTATCCCCCTCGAATTGCTGGCAGGATTAATTATATCCCCTGTCATAGTTTATTCATTTATAAAAACCAACAGATCGTACTGGACACCTTTCGGAATTATTACTATAAGCGCCTTGACGGCATTATTCACAAATCATCCTGTTGAAATAAAAATTATTGTTTTTGCAGTTGCAATACTCGGGCTTTTTCTTAACAGGTTTTATCTTCCTGAAATGGCAAAGAACCTGAAGAATGACACCAAAGAGTAAACTATTTCTTATATATTGATTTTCTGACAGTTAATAAATTTTCTTTAATAATAACTTGTCAATAATAAATGGACATTAAGAAAATTGAAGCTATAGGTCCTCCTGAATTACCTGGTGAAGAAGGATGGACTGAACTTAAAGTACCTGACACTTATGGAAAAGGTCGCGCCTTTATTACAGGAGATAAAACAGCCGACCGTATTAAAGTCCGTTATTTTCAGAAGCAGAGTGATAAGTCATTTATTGCACGAGTATGGTTCGGGCCTGCAACAGAAGGGCCTGCCGGATTTGTACATGGGGGAAGCATGGCATCCATTCTTGATGAGGCTATGGGAGCCGCAGTATGGCTTATTGGCTTCACGGCTGTTGCCGCGAGAATATCAGTAGATTACAGGAAAATGCTGCCCCTTGGAACAGTCACTTCGGTTGAGGCAAATGTAATATCTGTTAATGGCCGGAAGATTGTGTCTGCCGGAAAAATATCTGGTGAGGCAGGTACTGTTTATGCCGAATCAGAAGGACTATATATTAATTTGCCTGCAGAACGGTTCGGTAAGATGATACATTACCGCGACGAGGTTAAAGAATCATTATCCGGAACTGACAACAACGAATAATAATCTCAGATCCTGCTGTCATTTTCATCATGTAATAATTTTATTTTAATGATATGATGGAACCCACATGTGGCTGATTATTATATCATTATGTTTGTGCATGGAAATACATGTGGGTTTCATATTAATAAGATCATTTCGGAAACATACCGATAAGTCAGATTTCCTTTTTCAACCGGGGGCAGGAGGGAAATATAATCTCTTGTAAGGTCAGGTATGGTCTCATTAGAATATAAACAAACTGCCAGGAGGTCCCTCTTTTGAACAATTCCAATTATTGTATGTTATTCATCTTGCAGTCTTTTTAAATAATTAATGAAAAAAAATTCACTATGATCAAAATTGGAATTATTGTCGGAAGCACAAGGCCCGGGAGAAACTCGGAAGCAGTCGCTGAATGGGTCTATGAAAAAGCAGCCAAAAGAAAAGATGCTGAATTTGAACTTGTTGATCTGAAGGATTATAACCTGCCCATACTGGATGAGCCCGTCCCTGCTTCTATGGGACAATACTCAAACGGGCATACAAAGCTGTGGTCAGAAAAAATCAGTTCACTGGATGCTTTTATTTTTGTCACTCCTGAGTACAATCATGGAGCCTCGGGTGCTTTGAAAAATGCCCTGGATTATTTATATGTTGAATTTAACAATAAAGCAGCCGGCTTTGTGAGCTACGGATCCATGGGGGGTGTAAGAGCCGTTGAGCAATTACGCCTTATAATGGGAGAACTCCAGGTTGCTGATGTCCGTTCCCAGGTGGCATTGTCGCTTTTTACAGATTTCGAAAATTACAGCGTGTTTAAACCTGCTCCCCAGCACGAAGCAGCCTTAAACACAATGATAGATCAGGTGATTGCCTGGGGAAACGCCCTTAAAGCTGTCAGAAACTAAAAAAATGAATGATTCAGAAAAACTGCCGGCTTATTTTATTCCTCACGGAGGCGGTCCATGGCATGTTATGGATGACGATTTTGGAGATCCCGAAGGTTACGGAAAGCTGAAAGAGTATCTGGAAGATCTGGGCAGGAAATTCAAAGACAGAATTAACGCTGTTCTTGTTATATCCGGACATTGGGAAGAACCTGTCCCGACAATCTATTCATCTGAAAACCCGTCGCTTTATTATGATTATTACGGATTCCCCGAATTCACTTATAAATTAAATTGGCCCGCCAAAGGTGATGCCGGATTCGCTTCCCGGGTTGAAAAACTCCTTGACTCATCGGGATTCAGGACTGACATTGATGACAGGAGAGGCTATGACCACGGGACATTCGTTCCCATGATGGTTGTTTTTCCAGATATTAACGTGCCTGTCTTTCAGCTTTCGCTCATTAAGGGACTCGATCCGCAAATTCATATTAAAATGGGTAACGCCCTCGAACCGCTCAGGAAGGAAGGAGTTCTGATAATTGGTTCAGACATGAGCTATCATAATATGCAGGGATTCATGTCAGGAACATCATCGGCCGCTTCGGTATCAAAACAATTCGATAACTGGCTCACGCAGTCAGTCGAAAAAAACAGAGCCGGTGAAAGAAATGAGCTGCTTATTAATTGGGAGAAAGCTCCCAAAGCCAGGGAGAGCCATCCGCGAAGTGAACATCTCGCGCCTCTCTTTGTTGTCGCGGGCGCTGCCGGCGCTGATACTGCAGTGAGGGGTTATTCCGGATTACTGATGGGTATAAATATCTCAGGGTATAAGTTTGGATAAATAACAAAAGGCTGGCAGAAGCACGTTTATCAGATGAGCATGGTGTAGTTATATTATGATATCAGTTATTTTAAAGTTTCCGGTTTATTTAGTCGATCCTTAAAAAGTGCTTAACATGTTGATTATTAACAGTTAATGTTAATAACATATTTTGATTATCTGCAAGGTAATCAGTAAATTCGATAAAAACCTTGCAAAAATGAAAGGAAAAATTCCGAGGGATCCACAGCTGAATGTCTTCAGAACCCCGTTGGTAAATGTGATAAACATGAAGCATGAACTGGTACTTCTTGCTCAGAAAATTGATTGGGAAAAAGTAGAGAAAGAGTTCTCTGTTTATTACCCCGGTCTGGGAAGACCGGCCATACCGATAAGGAAGATGGTTGGCAGCATGTTATTGAAACAAATGTATAACCTTGGCGATGAGACATTCGTGGCACGATGGATTGAGAACCCTTACTGGCAATACTTCTGTGGGGAGACTTATTTTCAATACGATAATCCATATGATCCCAGTGACTTTGTACACTTTCGCAAACGCATCGGAGAAGAGGGAGCACAGAAGATATTAAAGCTCAGCATAAGCCTGTTCGATTCCAGGGAAGTCCACGAGAAGGAAATACTTATTGACACCACCGTTCAGGAAAAGAACATAACATTCCCGACCGATTCCAAGCTTCATAAAAAGATAATAGAAGGATGTCTGAAAATAGCTGAAAAAGAGAATATAAAGTTAAGACAACGTTATACCCGGATCGTCAAACAGCTCATGATCGATCAGCGGTTCAGGGAGCATCCCAAAAGGATGAAAAAGGCAAATGCTGCAGCCCGTAAGCTGAAAACTATTGCCGGCCGACTGGTAAGAGACATTGAACGCAATCTTGATGAAGTTGACAGATTAAGCAGCTATGATGAACAGTTATGGTTGTACCTTCTTGTCCTTGGACAGAAAAGGAATGACAAGAATAAGTTATACAGTTTTCATGCACCGGAAGTAAAATGTATCTCAAAGGGCAAGGAACATAAGAAGTACGAGTTCGGCAACAAAAGCTGCTTTGCCGTAACGAAAACAACCGGAATAGTTGTTGGAGCCATGGCCTTTGAAGATAATATTTATGATGGACATGCCATTGAACCTCAGCTTGCACAGGTTGAAGATCTTCTTGGACGGTTACCTGAAACGGCACTGGTTGACAGAGGTTGCAAGGGTCGGAAAAACATAATGGGGGTAAATATAAAAATACCAGGTTCAGGGAAAGGCAAGACTGCTTACCAGAAAAGAAAAGAAAGAGAGCGGTTCCGAAGGCGAGCATCTATTGAACCAATCATAGGACATATAAAACAAGATCACCGTATGCTGAGGAATTACCTCAAAGGTGTTGAAGGTGATATGATTAACACACTTATGGCCGGAGCAGCATTCAATATGATGAAGATGTTACGGAAAATCCGTGAATCCATTATCTGTATCTTAAATGAACTTTTTGAAAAACTGTTCTGGAAATATCAGATCGAGTTAAATTATTATCAAACCTGATTTTTTAAGGATCGACTATTTAATCCGGGCAATCCAATCTTTAAGTGCAGCATAAGGTTGCGCGCCAGTCAGTTTATATTTCCCGTTGGCAATCAGTGTTGGAACTGAGTTTATGCCGTACTGGCTGGCCAAATAAAAATCCTCATCAAGAGCCTGACTGACTTTTTCGCTGTGGTAATCTTTTTCCCATTGTTCCACATTAATACCTGTTTCTCCAGCACATTTTAAGCACTTCAAAATCATTGATGTCATAACAGTCAGTCATTTGGGATTTCTGAATCCTGTTAAACATTTTATGATGCATGGCATTACCTCCCTGGGCTTCGGCAGCTTTGCATGCCAGCAGGCCTGGTGTGGAATTCGGGTAATTAAAAGAACGTTGAGCCATTAACTCAGCGTTCATACGATGTTCATCGTCGTTTTTATTTGCAGCTCTCCAGTGTTCAAGGATCTGGGTTTTTCCTTCTTCCTTTGATCCGAAGATATTTTCTATGCCTTCAGGTTTGGGAGCAAGGGCAAATGACCTGTGAATCAATTCAATCCTGCCGGGATATTCTTCTGTCAGCTTTTCAATCCGTGGCGAAAGAGCATAGCACCATGCGCAAAGCACGTCGTGAAAAAATTCTATTATTATTTTGCTTTGTTCCATTTGTTTATGATTTTTCTTTGTCTGTTCTTAATCTTTTGTTATCCGGGAATTCTTATTTATCAGATCTCGTGAGACAATCCCTTATAAATGATAATAAAATATCCTGAACCGATATTAGGAATATCTTTTTGTCATATTTGTTCATTCTGAAACAAAGGATGTCAAAAACTGATTCTGTATTCTTAGTTTTAATAAATAGTATAATTCAGTTATTGATCACTGTCTGCCAGACTACAAAGAATCCCATTAAATGCTGAATAAATGAATATTATAGTATTATATTGTGTCCATGCTGTATAATCAGAGCGGAATTCATTTATTATTTCAGATAATATTCATATAGTCATAATGGATTATATTACAGATATATATATGGCTTTATAATGATATTAACATAAATATTTATTGAAAACTATATTGCCAGTAATAGTTTTTATTTTATTTTTGCAGGTCTTATCAGAATTATAAATAATGGATGTACGAAAACGAATATTAACAGAAGCGACGCATCTTTTTTTTCAATATGGGATCAGGGACATAACAATGGATGATATCGCTGCTAATCTTGGAATCTCAAAACGGACTATATATGAAACTTTCAAAGATAAGAATGAGCTGTTAATCAGCTGTTTTGAAGAGTATTCAAATGAAAGGTACGAGGCAAACGAAGTTATAATAAAAGACTCGGAAAACCTTCTGACAGCAATTTGCCTGTTCATCCAGGATGGGGCATCGATGCTGGATTTGTTGAATCCTGCATTCTTTTCAGATTTGAAAAAGTATCATAATGAGTTGTGGCTGCAAGCTTCCAGACAGCAGAAAGAAAGAAACTATAACCAGGCATACCGGCTTGTAAGAAAAGGAATAAATGAAGGAGTTTTCAGAAAAGCTATAAATATAGATATTGTCGTGAAGATAGTTTTGGAACAAATGAAATTCATGGTCGACAATGAGGTTTTTCCGCCTGATAAGTATAAACGAAGTGATGTTTTTAAAAATATCGTTATCAATTTTATAAGAGGAATTGCTGCAAACAGGGGTATAGTGATGATTAACGATATAGAAAATCAATTGTCTGGCAAAAATATTGAAATTAAAATATAAGATCAATACTGATTATAAATGACTGACAGGCAAAAAATTGTTAACACTGCTGCTGATTTATACCTGAAATTCGGTATAAAAAGTATCAGGATTGATGATCTGGCTGGTGAACTTGGGATTTCAAAAAAAACTATTTATGAGCATTTTAGAAATAAAGAGGAGTTGATCGGATCCGCTCTGGATGAAATCAAAAGGTTTATTCATAGAGGCATTGAGAAAGAGATTGATTCATGTGATGACATCTTTAACAGCATGCTCGGCGCCTGCATCTTTTTTGTAACCATTATTGATAAATTAACAACTTCATTTGTTTATACACTTAAAAAATATCAGTATATATCTTATTGTAATTTTAAGGACTTCATTGACAAAGAATTATACTTACGGTTCGAAAAGCTTTTAAATAATGGGATCCGGAAAGGCTACTTCAGAAATGATCTGCCATTTAATACCCTTTTTCAAATCAATATAGCCAGAATATCAGGCGTATTTAATTCATCTTCTGAGTTTCAGACTATCCCGTACACAAAAGAGACATTTTTTCTGACGCTGGTAAACAGCATCCGGGGAATAACAACAATTGAAGGACATAAAATACTTGATGAAAAGGTTAAAAAGTTTTTGGAGGATAATAAACAGTTAAATATAAAAATATGAATATGATAAAAAAGCTTGTGATTATACTGATTTTTACGGTTTTGGGTTCAGCGCTAATATCGCTGAAAGCCCAGGATACTATAACTTTATCTCTGAAAGAAGCGCTTGATTATGCTGTTAAATATAATAAAACATTAGTTAATGCCAGGTATAATATTGACAAGACAAAACTAAAAAACTGGGAGATTACAGCAGCAGGATTACCCCAGATAAGTTCATCCGTAGATTATACAAACTATATGGGTGCGGAGATTTCATTTCAACTTAATGAAGCAGCTCCGGCTGCAACAATTCCGTTTAATCCTACCAGTAATTTTAAAGTAAATGTAAGCCAGCTCGTTTTTAATGGCAGTTATTTTGTGGGTTTGCAGCTTGCAAAATTATCTTATGATGCTTCACAACTAAATTATCAGAAAAACGAAACAGATGTCAGGGAGCAGGTTTCGAGGGCATATTATCTTGTTCTTGTGGCTGAAAGAACCCTTGATATTCTGGCAGCTAACAGGTCTAACGCACAAAACATCTTTCAGAAGACCTGGAATCTTTATAAATCCGGGATAATAGAAAAAAGTGAAGCAGACAAGCTGTCTGTTATGGTTGCAACAATTGAAAACTCCCAGAAAGCAACAGAAAGACAGCTTGAAATGGCTTACAATCTGCTTAGGCTGAATCTTGGACTGGAGGCAGATCAGCCTTTAAAACTATCAACGGGTTTAGATGAGGTTTCGGAAAAGAAAAAATTTCAATATGCTGTTATCGAGCCATTTGATATTCAGAATAATTTTGATTACAAATTAATACTGTCTCAGGAGCAATTACTGACAAAACAGGTAACTTTTGAGAAAGCAAATTACCTCCCTACAATCGCAGGATTTTACAACCATACAGAGAAAATATTGAAGCCCAAGTTTGATATGACGCCTAAGAATATTATTGGTTTGAATGCAAGCATTCCAATTTTCTCGAGCGGATTAAGAAAATCAAGAGTAGGCCAGGCTAAGATTAATCTGTATATGATTAACAATACCAGGGAATTAATGGACCAGCAAATTTCCCTGCAGGAAAGGCAGGCCAGATTTAATCTGAATAATCTTCTGGAACAATATGAAACTCAAAAAAGAAACGTGGAAATATCTAAAGAAGTATTCGAAAGTATGAAACTGAAATTTGATCAGGGAATTATTTCCAGCCTCGAACTTACAAGTGCCAACAGTAATTATATGTCAGCAGAGGGCGCTTTTACAAATGTCCTGTTTCAATTACTTGATGCAGAACTGACTTTACGTAAAATAAAAGGTAAACTATAATAATTTGAAACATATAAATCTAAATAAAATGAAAAACAGAAAATTTTTACATTCATTTTTTATCGTCGGTACAATTTCTGTGGTTTTTGCCTGTACTTCAAAAAATAAAGAAACAGAACAAACCAACAGTTCCATGTTAACCGGCACAGAAAAAGTTAAGATACTTAAAGCTGAAAAAGAAACCGTTATACGCAATATTGAACTGACTTCCGCTCTAATACCATTTGAAGAAGTACATCTTGCTCCCGCTTCTCCGGGCAGAATTGATAAAATAACAGCTGACATAAGCGATTTTGTAAAACAGGGGACTGTACTCGCTATTATGGACCAGACACAGCTGAAACAGGCTGAAGTAAACCTGATAACCATAGAAACTGATTTTAAGAGACTTGATACTCTGAAGAAAAGCGGCAGCATTGCCGAACAACAGTATGATCAGATTAAAGCGAGATATGACGTGGCAAAAAGCACATATGATTTCCTTCTGAAAAATACCCGCTTGTCGGCCCCGTTCGACGGAGTAATTTCGGGAAAATACTTTGAAGACGGTGAAATGTATTCAGGATCACCGATTCCGGCTATTGGTAAAGCTGCTATTTTATCAATTGTTCAGATAAATAATCTTAAAGCTGTAGTAAGCCTGTCAGCAAAATACTTCCCGCAGATTTCAACACGAATGAAAGCAGAAGTAATGTGCGATATCTATCCCGGTGAAAAATTTACAGGGGAAGTATATAAGATATATCCTACAATAGATAAATCAACCAGCACTTTTCAGGCTGAAGTGAGGATAAATAATCCCGGATTAAAACTGAGACCAGGTATGTTTGCCAGAACCTATTTGCAGTTCAAAAGCGAACAGGTAGTGCTGGCGCCAACCATTTCAATATTGAAACAAACCGGTACAAATGAGCGGTATATGTTTATAAATGAAAATGGGGTTGCCAGAAAAAGAGTTGTGAAGCAGGGATCAATTTTTGATGATAAAACCGAGATTCTGGAGGGTATACAGCCCGGGGAGGAGATTATTGTAACAGGGCAATCAAGATTAACTGACGGGACAAAAATTTCTATAACGAAATAGTTTTATAAAGGGAATATTATGAGTTTATATAGCGCTTCCGTAAAGAAACCGATAACGACTCTTGTGGTTTTTATCGGAGTAATAATATTAGGTATTTATTCATTTTTTTATTTACCTGTCGATTTTTTTCCAAAGCTTGAACCGCCTATCATTACAGTATTTACCTTTTACCAGGGCGCAAATGCTTCGGATATAGAGGAAAATATTACAAAGAGACTTGAGGATAATTTCAGCACTCTGACAAATCTTAAAAAAATTACCTCAACATCAAAAGAAAACACTTCGGTTCTGATGCTTGAATTTGAATGGGGGAAGAATCTCGATGAAGCTACTAATGAGGTCAGGGATGCTTTGGGCAGAGCGGAAAGATACCTCCCTGCTGACGCTGAGAAGCCTGTAATATTCAAATTCAGCGCATCAATGGTACCCGTAATTATTTACTCCGTGACTGCCGATCAGAGCTATGCGGCCTTAACTGATATTCTTGACAATAAAGTTGTAGCTCCGTTAAACCGTATCGACGGTGTAGGGTCTGTTATGATGATAGGTGGCCCTATAAGAGCCGTCATGGTTGATATTGATCCCCGTAAGCTTGATGCTTACAATCTTTCGCTTGAACAGATTGGCAATGCTCTCCGCACTGAGAATATTGACATGCCTGCCGGAAATATCGAAATGGGGATGGTTAATTACCCGGTAAGGGTCGAAGGCAGATTTACAAACAGCGACCAGGTAAAGGATATTA
>Ga0302248_1000885_pt1 | contig 25378 bp, 25 predicted proteins | sample AAG_UR_Leu_MG_FD_193528 | JGI IMG/M metagenome (GOLD analysis project Ga0302248, IMG submission 193528) | Enriched activated sludge microbial communities from anaerobic digester in WTTP, New Holstein, Wisconsin, United States - AAG_UR_Leu | ecosystem: Engineered > Bioreactor > Anaerobic >... | reverse complement strand
ATGGTTCACCACCAGGCCAAGGGATCGCCGAACAGAATCAGAGAACGGGCGGGAGACCTGAGAGAAGAACTCGGAAGCAGCTCGGAAGTCTATAGCTTCCGAGTTGACTTCCGTGCATGGCAACTCATCAAACACAGTATTCCTTGCCAGACGATGGATATCGGCAATAAGCTCCGGCCCTGCGCGCCGGTTTGTGGAGCCAAGGCGGATATAAACCCCCTCTTCAGGGCCTTCTGATATGATATAGTAGGGGCCGACAAGATGCGGGATGTTGACCACGATCAGCTCCCGGTCCCGCCAGGAAACGATCTGTATTTCCGGAATCAGGGTGGGCATGATACTGTCCGCAAAGGCATTGCTGATTCGCTCCTCATCACTCAAGGGGTCTTTGACGCCTATAACCTCTTTGGTACGGTCACGGACACCGATCAAGAGTGTCCCTCCCGCGGTATTGGCAAATGCTACCGCGGTTCGTACAATGTTCTGCATCGAGCGGCAATTCTCTTTGAACTCAAGGGTCTTGCCCTCATTTTGTGTCAAGAGATCCTTTATCAAATCAGATCATCTCCTATCATGTGTCTTCAGTCTCCATACGGCGAGGGGTTTTCCCTCACCTGCATCGGTTTTGTCATGGCATTTACTTCCATCTGGTAATGGGCCACCTTGGACACCTCCCGCCAGGGGAACCGTGCCGGATCTTTGATGGGTTCTTGCAATGTGGGCTGCGTCGCGCAGTTGGTGACAATATAAAGCCAATAGCAATCGCGCCGGTCTTCGGCCACTCGCCTCTCGTTGGGGGTGAGCAGTATGGTGCCCGTGACCGCAGACAGGCCCTTTACCTCAATAAGGCGCAGTTCGCCGGAGTTGACGTCAAGGCTGGTTACGTCATATCCAAGATTTTTTTCATGTACATCAAAGACCTGCCGGCCTTGAGACCTCTCATATTCCATCACCACATTCATAGCAATTGCTTCGGTCTCAAAATTCGGACGCAGCCGCTGAACATCCGGAGCTTCGCGTTCCGGATGGGGAAGGACCAGCACGCTGGCAATCCGTTCCACGGCCTGCAGCGATAACGATCTCTGTCGTTCGAGCTCATGTCTGCGTCGCTCACGCCGTGCGAGCAGTTCGGCGTGACGGTTTTCGGCCTGTGCCAATCTGCCGTCAGCGCCGGTAACACCCTTGTCCTTCTCCTCTATGGCTTTTCCGATCTCTTCGTCAGCGCGTTGCAGCAGCTCGGTCAAGGAAAGCTCCACGTGATCGGAAATACGTTGCACCTCGTTCATACGATCTTTTCGCGTTCTTTCCAGGAAAGGCTGGAGAGTATTATCGTACAGCCATGCAGAAACCTCTGGCGCAAGGGCCACAGTCGGAACCTGTTCCGGCAGCGGTGCGGGCGAGAAATTTCCAAGCATGTTTGGTTCGCGCAAGCAGGGTTCGCCGTGTTCAGTGAGTTCCACAGCAAACAGATGCTCGTGAACAATTTGACCGAGGCCATCCACAACTCGGGCACGGTAAAAATCGATCCGGGAAGGCTTCTCGTGCTGCAGCGAATAATAGCAAGCCCCCTTGCTGAACGCTTCAGCGGCCTTGTCAGAGGCATGCCTCCGAATCGCCTCGAAGAGTGGATGACCGGGCGTGACCCATTCAAGGTTGTTTTTCTCGGCAGTTTCGCGGTCGGTCGAGCATCGCGGGTACTTCAGTGCAAGGCTTGGGAGTTTCCATGTAGGCTCACGCTCGAATCGTTTCAGTGCTGGCGGCGTGCGGGCAGGCTCAAAGGCATGTGCCATTGTTTCAATGACCTTCAGCTTAAGGGGAACGTATTCGGCTGCATCACGAATGAAACGCGCAATGGTTTCGGGCACAACGCGGCATTCCTGCGCACGAGCCCTGCGTTCGACAAGCATCTCCAGATTGAGCTTCTTTGAAGCCAAGCCTTCAAGGGCATTTTGGCAGATAGCCCGGAAACGTCCCTCATCCACGTTCTCTAGCAGGCGTTCTTCAAGGTCCGCATCGCCGAGCTTGCCCGAATAGTAATCCCTGAGTATACGTTCAACATGGGCGGCAGGGAGTATCTCCCCCACGACATTGAAGACCGCGTCATCGTCCAAGGCATCACGGATTTCCTGAAGCTTCTCCAGTAGCCGCTGAAGAACCCGCCCCTCAATTGTGTTGGTCGCAACAAAGTTGAAGATCAGGCAGTCTTTTCTCTGTCCGTACCGGTGGATACGGCCCATCCGTTGCTCAAGGCGATTCGGGTTCCATGGGATATCGTAGTTGAAAAGAACATGACAGACCTGCAGGTTGATTCCTTCCCCGGCTGCCTCGGTAGCAACAAGGATTTGAATGGCCCCCTCGCGGAATTGCTGTTCCGAGTAGAGACGTGTGCCAGGTTCGTCTCTTGAACCCGGCTTCATGCCGCCGTGGATACACCCCACCCTGAACCCCCATGCCTTGAGCTTAAGTGAAAGATAATCGAGCGTGTCCTTAAACTCAGTAAAGATGAGCAGACGCTTGTCCGGCTGATCGAAGAAGCCTTCCCTTTGAAGAAGATCCTTGAGCTTTGTCAGCTTGGATTCAGCATCAGAGTTTTCCACTGCTTGCGCCCGTTTCGCTAGTTCTCGAAGTTCCGCTATTTCCTCACGGATCTGTTCAGAGTTTCCCGCCAGGGTAACCGCTTCGAGCATCTCCTCAAGTCGCTCGCGCTCGTGTTCCTCCATCTCTTCCAGTTCCTCAGGATCGGGAAGGTCCGGTGGCGCCAGCCTGGCCAACTCCTGTGCCCGCTTTAAGCCTTCTTCCAGTCTGCGTGCACGATTTTCGAGGCTGTGCCTCATGGAATACGTGCTGGAGGCCAGTCTGCGTTGGTAGAGAGACATCAAAAAGCCGACAGCCCGGGCGCGAGGGTCATCCCCTCGTGCAGCGGCCTTGGCGCTCTGACGTTTCACAAAACGAGTGACCTCCTTGTAAAGGTCGAATTCCGGCCCATCGATCAGAAAATCGACAGAATGCGGGATACGCTTCGTAAAAATCTTTTCAGCAGCCCAGGTACCATCTGAACGCCTCTCCGGGAAGTAGACCATCGCCTCTTTGGTACGACGGAGGTAGAACGGGGCACGGCGGCGTTCCATGGCCTCACGGATAGAACGGACGTCCGCGTAGACATCCGGATCGAGAAGCTGAAGAAAGAGCGAAAAATTGGATGGATCTCCTTTATGGGGTGTTGCTGTCATGAGCAATATGTGGTCCGATGTATCTCGCAGCAGCTCACCAAGGGCATAGCGAGCTGTCTTGCGTGCAGGCGGTGACCATGACATGCGATGAGCCTCATCCACGATAACGAGATCCCATTGTACCTGTCTGAGTCCAGGCAGGATCTCTGTTCGTTTTGCAAGGTCGAGCGATGTGATGATTTTCTTTTGTTCCAGCCATTGATTGACGCCGAACTGATCGCGAATGTCTCCGCCTTTCAAGACAAGGAATTTCTCATCAAATTTTTCCTTCAGTTCCCGCTGCCACTGAAACGATAAATTTGCCGGGCAAACGATAAGAATTCGTTCCGCAAGCCCTCGGAGCTGGAGTTCACGGATAAGGAGACCTGCCATAATGGTCTTGCCGGCTCCGGCGTCATCTGCGAGCAAGAACCGGACGCGGGCCAGCTTTAGGAGGTAGTCATAGATGGCTTCCAACTGATGCGGCAGCGGGTCGACACGGGAGATAGAGAGACCAAAGTACGGATCAAATTCCCACGCAATACCCAATGAATATGCCTGGAGACCGAGGCGAATAAGATGGCCATCACCATCGTATGTGAATTTCGCATCGAATATAGATAAATCACGAAGTTCATGTTCAGTGAGAGTTACTCTGCGGAATCGTTCAGATTGCATGCCTACCAGGCCAAGGGTCCATGTCCCATCACTCTCGGCCCGTATTGTCTCGACACGCATTGGCTCACTGAAAAGTGAACCTCTGATGATACAACCCTCGTGAATTTCTTCGCTCAATAATGTTCTTTTGTTAGACAAAGACCAATGCTCCCATTCATTTTAGGGACAGTGCTGCACTGAATTTCATCATGCCCGTGCATCTACATTGTAATGACCAGTCTTTTACTCTGTTTATCAATGTTATCTTACGCCAAATCTATTCAGAGGTCAAAGAGTTAGAGCATATCCAGCCTTTGAGCTGATAAGCTTTGCCCAGGTTCTTGTATACAGGATCTACAAGGAAAGGTCTTCATACCGCAAGCTGGGGATCATGCTTGCTGGAATAGTTATAAGAAGCCAGATCCCGGAGGATCTTTTCCATCCTTTCTAGGAAGGGGGGAAAGCAGCGAGCTCTCATCGAGGTGGTAAATAAGATCAACGATGGGGAAGAGGCGCGATCAACTTTGCCGCCATGGGATTCGAGAGCCCCGGGTAGATGCACTAGGCGAGAAAATCTCCGTTATTCACCACCTCATGGTCGGATCTGCCCAGAGTGAGGGTGTGATTTTCGGCGGCAGTCTCATATCCTACCAGTCGAGGTCTCTGAATGATATCAGCAAAGCAGGGCAACTATACATATCCTCACGATATCATAAATCTCTAAGCCGAACTATTCTAAATGCTATGTGTTGGATTTCAAACTCAAGACCTTCTTACATTATTGCCCGAGGATTATAGTTCACCATAATAACTTCCGGTCAATTTCTTAAATCGATCTTGGAGGGTGGGTTTTCGGGTTGCATATTGGATCATTTCATGCACTGTTGGTTCTGGAATTGCTCCCTTGAATTTAGAAATAGACCTGCATGAATGGGCTACGCAAACTGCAGATAAAACACCATCTTTGTAAGATCTACCCCCAACTGGATTATAATACATAATAGAAATATCTATATTCCCATTTATACCGGCAGCCTGAAACTGTGCAGTATATCTATCACCAGACAAACCACCATTGAAGTTTATCCCTGCTACTGATCTGTGCTTCTCTATATAGGAGTTTATTATCTGTGCAGCTTCATTCAAACAAGTATTAAGATAATCTGATCTATTTTGTATTTGAGCATTCTGCTCAAGACTTTTTTCCCCCGCTCTGATAATTTTTTCATCGGGTTTCAAAAAGATACCGGGCTTGCTTAGCTTTTCTAAAAAACCATCAGAGAAGCTTTTTCCCGTGCAGAGATTTTGTAACATCAGATCAATATCTCCCTTTTGGAGCTTGTAAAACGCGACCTGTGATTTATAACCCTTATCAATATAAGGTATGGTGATACCTAGTCCCATGTGCATGTCATATGTGACCATATGCGCATATTCTCCGCGTCCATCATCTATAGTTATCTTGTAATACTCGCCTTGTGATCTTTTTCTAAAAATTAATCCCCCTTGTTTTCCCCAAAGGACTTCGTCGTACTTGTTATCCTTTCGGATGGATGCTCTTATTTCGGGTAGCAATGTTTCATTTGAATTAAGAAGTTCATCCCAGAAATTTTGCAGTGCATCTGTTTGAGTACGTAGAGTTGATAGATTATCAGATTTTTCTATATTCCTCTTTGCTAACTCGTCATCTTGCCATCCCATCACTATCCCCTCCAAATCTATTGTCATGTGCAAACGAAATAATACTGTTTATATCTTCTCTAGATCCCCTGATGCAATCATTATTATTTCCCTTTTTTCTCTAAGTGATTGATATCTTGTGAATTGCGGATCTCAGCTTGTATATATTAGATGCAACCCTTCAATATCTCTTCCAAAGTACTTAATACTTAGAATCAATATCCCAATAAGAAATCGGCGAATAAGTCAGATTGATGATTTCTGTAATAACCCACTCGTGTCAGAACCACCACAAAACTGATGATCTGCTGGAGATATCTTGAACAAAGGGTACACCCCAGAAAACTCCAGATCATGGCACGGGATCAATAATTGATAACTTCATGATATAACTTATAGAAAGCTATAATCCGTGATCCTCCTCTGAGGGTTTCGATTGCCAGATGATATCTGTAAAGCGAGCAGCTCCAGACTGTTTCACGAAGCATACCATTATCCTATGGACTGAATTCCAAAATAATGTTACATATTATAAAGTTACTTATAACGACTTGGATTGACGCCATACATTTGTTGATGCGCACAGTGCATAAAAGGAGGACAGCCGTGTATCCCAACTCACCTTCAACGCACGGAGTCTCTCCTTTTTAAAGCTGTGGTATTCCCATCAGATGTTTAATCTGTTCTATGGCACCCTCCCAACATCTAAAGGGCTTTTCACCGTCTGAGATGCTTTCTGCATTACGTGAGTGTAGACCATTGTCGTTTTCAGATTCTTATGACCCAAAAGCTCTTGGACTGTTCTGATGTCATATCCATTCTCCAACAAGCGGGTGGCAAAACTGTGCCTGAAGGTGTGGCAGCCAACGTGCTTATAGATCTTAGAGACATGCACAGCCTGTTTTACAGCTTTCTGAAGGGTCGAGGGATGGGTATGGAACCGAATCAGATTTCCAGCTCGAGGATCCCTTGACACCTGGCTTGCAGGGAAGATGTATTGCCAGCCAAGCTGTTTTGAAAGATTTGGGTATTTCTTCGCTAAGGCGTAAGGCAGATTAACGCTTCCATATCCTCTGGTAAGATCATGTTCATGAAGCTTCTTAACCTTATCCATCTGACCTATAAGGGCCGGCTTTGCTGTCTCGGGAAGCATGACGACCCTGTCTTTGCTGCCCTTGCCATCAAAAACGGTTATGGTGTTTGTCTCGAAATCGATATCTTTGATGCGCAAGCGCAGGTATTCCATGAGACGCAGTCCACTGCCGTATAAAAGCTTGGCCATGAGTTGGGTGACCCCATCCATGGCTTCAATGACATTGAGAGCCTCATCATGAGTAAAGACAACCGGTATACGGGAGGCCTTCTTGGCGCGGACGGCATTGATTGTTTCAATGACTTCGAGCTCCAAGACATTCTTGTAGAGAAAGATGATCGCATTGAGCGCCTGGTTCTGGGTCGAGGAGGAAACCTTTTGCTTTACGGCAAGGTGAGTTAGGAACGATTCAATTTCCTCTTTCCCCATATCACGGGGATGGCGCATGTTATTGAATCTGATGAAATGCTTGATCCAGGAAACATAGGTTCTTTCGGTTTGGAGGGAATAATGCTTTCTCCTGAGGACATTCCGGATCTGATCAAAGAGCTTTTTCCCTTTCGATTTAGCAGCTTCCATATGGCACCCCCAATAGATTTTTCAAAAAATGAAATAGCAGGGGTTTTCTGGAGGCAAGAGTGATTGGAAAAGAACATTAAATATGATGAATATGTCCGCATTTGCTGCTAAATATCAAGATACACCGAATGGATTCGGTATATCCTCTTGTTAGGCTTCGTTAAGGAGAATGACTATGGCAGAATTCTCAGATAGGGATCTGAATAGATCATATGCGAAAGAAGAGCTTAGGGGATTATCTGAGAAGGATTTAACCAAACTTACATTTCATCGTAACGCTAAGAACTTGGCGTTTTTTGGTATTGGCGCTTTATTCATTGCTTATATCGCAAGCGCATTAGGAACAGTAGGTACGGTTATTGGCTGGATTTCTATAGCTATCTATTGCCTTTTCGCTTTAGAGCCTCTTCTAGGATTTTTAACAACCGTAATCTCTTTGCTTGCACCAGTGCCAGGTAAGCAATGGCGTTTATTACAAGCAATTATCTCTGGGTCGTCAGCAGCTTTATACATTATTTTTGCTTTGTACATTTACAATAGCCGCTAAGTTCTTTGATCGTAGCACATAAACATTATGACTTATCAAAATAGCCTAACAACAGCATGCAGGCCGACGCGGCGGAGCCGCGCGGCTGATGCCTGGCGTTAGGTTTATTAAAATTTGAGGAGTATTTATATGCTAAACATTGACGATTATTTTATCGGTCTTGCTCTTGGGATTCGTTTCCGTGCAAATTTTTCTATTGAAGATCAATTGGGAAGAATGGTTGATGAAATACTCTACTCAAAAAATAGCTACTTCAATCCTAAAGCATTTCCTCAGGTTCGAAGCCAGATTGGCAGTAAAACTCTTTATAATAAGGTCACTCAGGATAGTATGGAGATCGATAATTCTAATATAATACTCGATGTTAATTTTACTGATGATGGTTTTAAAAAAGAAGATGCTGAAAAAATGAAGAAGATGTTTGAAGATCAAATAATTAATGGAATCATGAAGAATTTCAAAATTAAGGAAATTGTCAGAATAGGTTTTATTAAACGTTACGTATATGAATTGGAGAATCTAGCAACAACTTTTGTTAACAAAACTATTGGTGGCACTTTAGATGGAATAAATGATATTAATTTAAGCTTTTCAAAAAAATTCCTCACTCCAGAAGGTTTAGTAAAAAAGGATGTTCATGATTATGACAATGCAATTTTTACTATTGTCAAGAAATCAGATTTACAGGAAATATTTATGGCCATAGACTATCAATGTTATTACCTTCCATTTTTAAATGACATAACTGAACTTAATACAAAGTCATTCTTTGAGAGAGCAGAATCGTTTAGTCGTGGTAAATATCTTGATTGGTTGAAAAAGAATTATCTTGAGGTATCCAATGTCTAACCGTAATCGACATGTTGGGAAAAACAAAGCTCAGCGATTTGCATATAGTCGTTATATAAAAACCCTAGATTACGAGCCAACGATTGATGAGTCTATTGATTTTGGTTCAACTGAAAAAGGTGGAGAAGAGCTAACTGAATCAACTTCTAGAAGACCATCTAGAGGTATCAATAAAATAATGATTTTTGATCACTTGAAAGAACATTGGGTGGCTTGGCTTATTGGATCTATTGTTGTTTTGGGACTATATCTTGTTAATGAGTCCAGAGTAACAATCGCTATAATGAACAATACTCTATCAGAAAATACAAAAAATATTGATACTGCAAAATCAGATATAAAAAACTTATGTGATAAGGTCACTACTCTCGATATGAAGTCAACGATCAATTCCAAAGATATTGAATATCTAAAAGGCAAGAAATAATTACCTAACAAAAGAATCCACCGGACGGCTTTCAACCGCCGGTGATCCTTACGTTAGATGGCAAGGGAGCCGTTATGGCGGACTTAAAACGGTCAGAAATCCGGGCGATCGAAAACGCGATGGCTTTTCCGCGTGGGTTTGGTTACGTCCTAGACTTTTCAGACCGAACGTTCGACGAATACTTCCAAGATGAGTTTGGAGTCGAAATCTACTCGGAGCAGTTCGACACCCACGGCAGTTCGAAGCGGAATAGGCTTCTTTCATATCTACATCAAGCAGATAACTCATCGGCACTTCGCGTGCTCAGGTCCCTTTGGGATCTGAGGGAGGGCTTGCTATCAGAGCGCGAGGGGCTTTTCGGTTTGGAAGAAGCTGTTAACGCTGGAAAGCCTCTTCGGCAGGTGATTGAAAGGCTCCAAGGTGAGCCAGACTCGGTTTCAACTGAGGGTATTAAATCCTTCGCGCCTGACCGAACGTTAGAGGAACTGGTTGCAGACATCGAACGGTCGTTGGCCGCCAACAAGCCCGAAGTCGCCATTGACCACTTGCATACATACTGCATGAAGCGGTTTGCCCACCTGCTGCGGGTCCGAGGAATCGAATGCGGTGATGACGAGCCACTTCATTCCAGGTTTGGAAAGTATCGAAAGCAACTCATGTCGGAAAGGCAGCTGCACGAATTCACAGATCGAGCTTTGAAGTCGTCCATTAGTATCCTGGAAAGCTTCAACGATCTGAGAAACAACCACTCTCTCGCACACGACAACAAAATCCTCGAAACATTTGAAGCGCGTTTTATCTTCAGTTCTATCAATGCAATGCTTGTGATGGTTCGAGCTCTGGAGGCTGGGCGTTATGATTCCTAGAGAATTGCCATCTAACAAGGCTACTGCAGCCGACGCAAAAAGCTGCGCGGCTGAGTAGCGGCGTTCGCATTAAAAATGAAAGGGAGACAGAATGTACTCACAGATAACAAATGACATCGTACAAGATTACTATCAACAAAACTTCCCGAATGACGGGCAGCGATTTGTGGCATGGTACTTACGCAATATTCATCTGCGAGACCCTATCCAGGCGCGTGACGACATTACCGATGGTGCCGACGACAAGCAGATTGACGCGATCTTCGTGGACGACGACAGGGCAACAGTTTTCGTAGTTCAAGGCAAGTTCATTGGCGGGGCAACTGTCGATGCTGAGCCTCTACGGGAGGTTCTATCGGCATGGATTCAAATGCGTGACCTGGTCCGCCTGCAAGAGGTGGCAAATAACAAGTTAAAGCAGAAACTTTCCGAGGTGGCTCGCGCGCTGGAGGATGAATACGAAATCTGTTTTGAGTTGATTACGACGGCTGGCCTGACCGAGAGCGCACAAAGGGATCTCGCGACATTTCAAGAGCAGCTGGCAGAATTGTCGGAGAAAGATGAGCTACCGGCGAGTCTAATTTTGGTGAATGAAGACGAAATCCGACGCCGATATGATATCGCTTTGGAACGTGAGAACCCCTCATTATCACATGCTCTTGATTTGACGGTTTGTCAGATGCTTCCGGTCACAATCGCCGGAACAGAGGTCGTTATTGCCGTGGTTCCGCTATCGGAATGTATCAAGTTTCCTGGAATCAAGGACGGAACTCTCTTTCAAAAGAATGTTCGGCAGAGCCTCGGTCTCAGCAATGTTGTAAACAAAGGAATAAAAAATACCATATACAGCGACCGTCACCGTGATTTCTTCTTTTTTCATAACGGAATCACGGCCATCTGCAACCGAATGGAGAAGAAAGACTCTAAACTTCATTTGCACGGGGTAAGTGTGGTCAATGGTTGCCAGTCGCTCAATACTATTCTGAGTTGTAGCGAAAGGGTTAAAACACTTACCGATACAAGTCTACTTTTCCGATTCTATGAAATCCCGCAGCGCGAACGTGCGGACAAAATCAGCATCAACACTAATTCTCAAAGTGCCGTGAAACCAAGAGACTTGAGAAGCAATGATCGGCGCGTCTTGAATCTCAAGAAGGCATACGAGCAAAAGTATCCCTCCGGCTACTTTATCAGCAAGCGAGGCGAAACCCCACCCGCTGACAAAGACAAAAAGCTCGTAGTCGATTTTTCTGAACTCGGCAAGTACTTGATCTCGTGGCACTCGCAAAGACCTAACATCGCATACAGCGAAACCAAAATCTTCGACAAGTACTTTGAGCAACTTTTCAAGCGCGAATATCGTACGGACAATGTTTACGCGCTTAACCAGTGGATGAGCCACATCTGGAAAACATGGGGTAAAGACAACCCGCTCGGTCTGAACGAGACCTTGCTTGTCATGCGTGCTTACGCGCCATACCACCACCTCTATGCCGTGTCTATGTGTTTTGCCATTGCGAACAATCTGGCAGATCGCGTTCCTGATCCCAACGCGTGTCTCGGTAAGTCTCAAGGGAATTCCATGGTAGATGACATTGTAAAGATCGGAGGAGTTTGTCTGAATATGGCCCTCGAAGCGGCCGCTAATGAACCGCAGCCCGCAAATCGGGTTTTTAGCCCTCAGAACTGGATCAAAGCGAAGACATGCCTCGCGGGGATCAATTTTGCCATTCGTAATTACTTCAATATGTTGCCACTCATGCCCGGAGGGAAGGAAATGAAGACGAAGCTGGATACCGCCCTTAGGCTGGAAACGGGAGATTTTGAATATCGTTGGGCTGCTGATTAAAATGCGAACAAGGCGGTGAAGCGGATCGTAGCCCTGTCGGGCCACTCCCGCTTACCTTTGCGTTCCCAGGGGAAGAGATAATATAATCTAACTAAGAATACCTCTTACAATAATGAAGAAGGCGGGGCTTTTGTCAGAAGTGGCTCCGGTTGTTGAGACAGGGGATGGCGATTTATAAGTGTGATCTTGCCGATCCCAGTTACGCTGCATGGTCCAGCCCTTTCTGATAAGCCTCATTCGGGGTAAGCCCGTCAAGCATTGAATGTGGTCTGAAATGATTATAGAATGTCAGATAGCGCTCCAAGCCCCTTTTCGCTTCACTGACACTGTCATAGGCGTGCAAATAGACTTCCTCGTACTTGATGCTTCTCCAGAGCCTCTCTACGAACACATTGTCACGCCAGCAGCCTCTGCCGTCCATGCTAATGGCAATACCCTTTTCCTTCAAAAGCTCAGTAAACTCCACGCTGGTAAACTGGCTGCCCTGGTCGGTGTTGAAGATCTCGGGCGTACCGTAAAGGCCGAAGGCTTCCTCAGCCGCCTCAATACAGAAATCCGTGCTTAAACTGTTTGACAGACGCCAGGAGAGTACACGCCTTGTTGCCCAGTCCATTATCGCAACCAGATAGACAAATCCCCGCCTCATCGGGATGTACGTGATATCCGCCGCCCAGACATGATTCGCTCGCTCGATCTTCAAACCCCTGAGCAGATAGGGGTAGACCGGATGTGCCGGATGGCTCATACTGGTATGAGGCTTCCGATATAGAGCATGGATGCCCATCTTCTTCATCAGGGTCCTGGTATGGCGGCGTCCGATCATATGACCTTCACGCTTGAGCATATCCCGAATCATTCTCGATCCGGCAAAGGGGTACTCCAAGTGAATCTTATCTATCCGATGCATCAGCTCAAGATCAGTTGGCCTTGTCGCCCGGGGCTGGTAGTATGTGCTCGAGCGCGAGAGCTTCAGGATACGACACTGCTTGGCTATCGGCAATTCGTGATTGCGGTCTATCATCTTTTTGCGCTCAGCCTTCCCGCTTTGGAGAGCGCTCTTTCTAAAAAATCATTCTCCAGAGTCAGTTCCCCGATCTTGGCATGCAGCTCCTTTATGTCCGGTTCCTTGCCTTTCCTGGATCCTTCAAAGACCGTGGAAGCACCATCGAGCACCTGCTGCTTCCAGTCCGATATCTGGTTGGGGTGCACATCAAACTGCTCCGCTAACTCCACGAGCGTCTTGTCTCCCCTGATCGCTGCTAATGCCACTTTTGCCTTGAAACTCGTTGAGTGGTTCCGCCTTGTCCTTCTCATGCTCTTGCTCCTTTCTTCGACCCTAATTCATCACCCTCTCTTGAGCAAGATCCACTTATCAACCTGTCCGATTTTGCGGAACCACTTCTGTCCTCGCCTTTTTTGTTTCCATATCCAGATGCGAGTTATACTTTTTGAAAGATACTTCAAACCTTTGATACTGGCACGGTAGCAAAAATATTTCCCGATCTCAAAAACCGCTGATATCGTGAGGCAATCTAAGGTTGGCCGCCAGTGCAGATCGCAGATGGATATCTCAACAGAACGGCTTCAGACCAATTGTTTCCATATCTATAAGCTCTGGAAACTCCTGCTAAATTGAATATAACTATAATATACTAATCTCTTGATCCTATCTCGAAATTGATGATCTGTTGGAGATATCGTAATCTAAGGTGCGACGGATTCATAGCCTGCGTCTCAGGGGCGCGGGGATTGCGACCTTTTACCGTCGAGGGGTTTATTCGTCATTCCCTCCAGGCTCATACCTGCCATTGTCCTGCAAGTAGATAACCGCATACCCGCCCATGGAGTTTCTGTCCGGGTCGGTCATTGCCCTCTTGCCCGGTGCAAACCACCTCATGTCTTTGGCAAGAGTCTCTCGAACCGCCCGCTTGTCCGGGAACCTGTACTCATAGGTCCGAACGGCGACATCACCGGTCCGCCACTCCCTGATCTTAGAGACAGCCAGTGCGGTCTTTGTGTCTTCATCCATCTCGGCTAGGCTTAAGGGATTGCCATGCTCATCAAGGAGCTTTACCGGGTCGAAGCGGATGTCACAGAATATCCTCATATTTTCGAACCTCAGGTTCCTTCAGGGTGCCTCACCCTGCCTGGTAGCTGTCTCTAGCACCAGTCGGCAGGTGTTCACCTGCTGTCCCACCGAGTGTCCCACTTATATCGAGCAGAATCCTGTGCGTGAGTTCCGTCCCACCGGTCAGTTTTTGAATTTTCATCCTTACCGGAAAAAGGGACAGAAGGGACAAAACATCTGAGCAGAAGGGTTTTGTACCTTTTGTCCCTTTAGCCCTAAGGTATGGATTCTGAAAACCACGGCCCTACTTCATGGCTGAACTGTCCCTCGCGTTCGCCTCGGGCAGGTGGCGCACGCGGCGGGGCGCCTTTTGTTCGCGAGCTGTTTCTTCCGGCCCGAAAACGCGCCCGCCCACACCTCAAAAGGGATGTGCTCGTCTTCCCCGTAGAGAGACTGTAGAAACTCGCAGAAGACAGGCGTCATGGAGCAGCGCAGGCGTTCACAGTAGAAACAATGCTCGGCGATCCACTCGTCCTCTATTCCCCTCGTAGCCTCTTGGGAAGCCTCTTTCATCCGAGAGTGCCTACTGTCCATTCTCGCCGTCATCGTCCATCGGGGGATGCCATGTCTTCTCTCCTGTTTTCAGGTTCATGGTCAGCGTGCTCACAACCCTTTGCCCGCCAGGCTTCTCCCCTGGCTCGACCAGTACGATCTCGATCACTTTAGGCTTATTATCCTCCCTGGCTTTGATTTTCTCCAGGCACTCAAGACGCCGATTGATTGATTTCCTCATGACTCTCTCCTTAATCGCCAAGGTCTGAACGGTCGCGTCCGTTATCCGGGAGAAGGATCACCGCCTCTTCTTCGCCATGTGCTCTTCCAAGGCACAGAGGCGCTCCTCGATTTCTGTAAGCTCTATAATCTTGCGTTTGGATTCGAGTATCTTCGCCAGGGCATCTGCCTCGGATGGTGTAATGAGACCACCCGCCACCGCGTTGAGGACGATATCAATGTCCCTGGCCAGCTCGCCGCTGAGATCGAGTCCCTCGGGCAGAGGCACGTCCCTGCGCACCGGTACAATCCTCTCCAGGCAGAGCCTCAAGGCCGTGGTGTCGCCCTCAAGGGCCTGCTTGATGCACCTTCCGGTGATTGCCTCGGCCTGGCCATCGAGGAGTGCCATGGCCGCCACGGTAGTCTTGTGACGGGCTCCCTTGGGTCGCCCGGGATTGCCCGGAACAAAGCGACCTTTCTCGTCTCGCCCCGTTTTCATTCCGTTTTTACGGTCGTTGCTCATGGTTCACCTTCCATACACCCGTTGTCGTGCCCTGGCAGCGTTTGCGAGAACGCCTACTTGGACATCCACGTAATCGTATATCTGCGCCTTATCCTTGCCCGGTGCGGGCCTGAGCACTCGCCCAAGGTACTGGATCAGGCGTCCGCTGAACTTGATGGGGGTCGCGAGGAACAATGTTGAAAGCTCTCGGCAGTCGAACCCCTCACCGATGAGCTGCCCCGTGGCGACGAGCACCTGGACCTTACCGGCATTGACCCGCTTGATAATATCCTGACGCTTGCGCATGCCAAAACCACCGATGAGAACCTCTGTACTGATTTCATGTTCAGCGAGCATCTTTGTGAGCTCCATGCAGTGGTCCTTTCTGTCGGACAGCACCAGGCATGTGCCATAGCCACTCTGTACCTCCTTTACCACGTCAGCAATAATCCCCTCGTTTCTTTCATAATCCCAGATGAGCTCGGATATCATGCTCTGGTACTCGCTCGATGCATCACAGGTTGGGATGAATCTGGTCTCTCTGGAAATTACCTCGGCCCTGAGAACATCCCCCGACTCTTGTAAGGAGACCTGCGAGATTTCATGGACCTTGTTGCCCAAGTGCCAGTAAATCAGCTTGGTGAGCTTGTCGCGCCTGAATGGCGTGGCCGAGAGCCCGAGCATGTACTTACAATCGAACGCGCTTACTGCCTCGCTAAACGTCCTGGATGGGCATCTGTGGCACTCGTCCACGATAAGGTGGCCAACGTGTTCCCTGACCTGGTTGGCAATCGGATAGAGGCTGTTGACAATCGCCACAGTCAGCTCTCTGCCCAGGCGCTTCTTCCCGCCGCCAATGATGCCGATTTCCTGGCGGGGTATTCCCAGGAAGCTCTCTATCCGCGCTACCCACTGGTGCAGCAATTCCCTGGTGTGAACGATGACCAAGGCGGGCTGCTTGCGTGCAGCGATGATATACAGGGCCATAACGGTCTTTCCCGAACCGGTTGGTGCTGACAGCGTACCGAATTGGCGGCCAATCATGGCATCTACAGCAGCCTGCTGGTAGTCCCTGAGCTGCCCCTGGAAGGCAAGCTCAACCAGGGGACAGGCTCTTCGATTGTCTGTTATGTGGTAAGGTGCCCTCTCACTCCTCAGGAGAGAGAGAACCGGTCTGATTGCGCCCCGAGGAAGTATCATAGTGTTACCACCCCACTCGTAGGCCGAGATGTATCGGGGCTTATTCACCGTACTGAATCCGAGCCGTTCCGCATTGAGGAATTCCGGATTCTCGATGGTAAACCTGTCTTCAATCTTGGTCATCAAATCGTGGGGCAAATAACCTCCGATTCTAATCTTGTTGTCGATTGTTATATTCACCTGGCTCATCATGACTACACCTCTCTCCCAAACAGCTTGTACAGCTGCTCTAGGATGCTCCTGACTTCCGCATCCCATGGACCACCAGGACCTTTCTCGATCTCCGCTGCCAGGTTCTCGTATGACACTGCCGGGGTCGCCCATATCACCTGCCACTCTTCGCCTTGGTCATAGATGAACCGCTCGCTGGGCAGGGAATCCTTCACGGAGAGAAACCACTCCACAAGATGCGCGTGATCACTCCACTGGTCATTTTTTGAATTTTCACTCTTATGGATAAAAGGGGTAAAAGGGACAAAAGCCCCCCTCTCAGAGGTTTTGTTCCTTCTGTCCTTATTGTCCTTAAGGTCGGATTTTGAAAACCATTGCGCTGAGAAGCTCATTTGTTACCTCCAAGGACTGAAGGATTTACGAGGAAATAAGGTCCTCTAGGTCTGCCGCCTGTCTGCTCCATGCCGATGTCTTTGATGTATCCGCGTTCTATGAGTACGGATAGACCGGGCTTTATCTCGGAAGTGCTCTTGTACCGGCCATCAAGATCACGGAAGCATTCCCGGAGAGAGAATTTTTCCTTCCTCTTACGCTGTATCCAATCAAGAACGGCCCGCGCTGCTTCGGTTGCAGGGTCACCCCTCATGGTTGAGAATGCCACCTTCGCATGGTCTGCCAGGAGTGCCGCCAGGCTCAGGGCTCGCCGCATGGTATCCTCTGAGATTACGAGGACGCTTGGGAGCGATGCTTCAATACAGTGGATCACACCGGCCAAACGCGCAGCCTGACCAGGGAGCTTGCCCGCCCAATCCCTGAAGTGCTCGAATTCGCCCCCAGGTCTCATCTGTTCTTCTACCGTCTTGGCAAATTCGAGCCACAGATCCATTGCAGCCGGCGAGATCGTCAATGCGAGATTCGCCCCCCGCATATCAAGCAAAGCCTTTATGCGAGTAGAATATTCCCTGGCCACACTTTCTGGTATCGGGGCTGGAGATATGTCCCGTTTCCCAACCTGTGATTCGGAAAAGAAGTAGAGGAACCTAGCCAAGAGCCCACGTCCGCGGAAGCCGGGTTTGTCTGCCATTGAAAGGAGCACATCCGGCTGAGGGCAGATGCACACCACAAGCCGGGGATTGCTCAAGACGATGGGATCTCTGCCGATTCGGTCAACTCGGTAGGGTTCTCCGTTGTGTGCCTTCAACAACAGGTCAAGGTTCGGGATTCCATCCCTCGAATATCTGCCCCCGAAGATGTCAAAAATGCCTCCCTCACTCGAGATGATGCCCAGGATCTCGCTCTGGGCCTTCAGTATCCTCGGCAAGCTCTCTGGCGTCGCATCATCGGCAAGCAACCGGGGAAGGCTGGGAACATCCTCAAGAGCCGCTTCCTGCTCTGTTATACTGTTGATAAGCGCTATGCGTTCTTCATTATCGCGGGTTTTCGCTGCCCGGTTCCTCATTCCCTCGATGATCTTCTCTTGGGTTTTTCTCCTGCTCAATGCTGCCTGTCTCTCGGAGGATTTTAATTCTGCCTGCTCGGTCTCCCACTCGTACAGTGGAGCTGTTGCCGTTCCTACCATGCTCGTCTTGCGTTCGCCGGAAAGCAGTGGTGCGAACAGGTAGAGGTTCAATGTCTCTACATATCCCGGACGTACGTGGATGCACTTCACGGTTGATGATACGGTGAGAGATAGGGTCCCCAGAACCGATGCAAGGGCCATGGGATACGGGATCTGTATTGCCCGTGCAGCCTCACGCGTGAAATAACCTGCCCATCCTGGAATGATATTGTCAGGAATGTTTGGTGCCTTGCTATCATTGAGAGGCACTATTTCGGGCCACTCGTCTTGAGCCTGCTGTGATGTCCTCAGCTGTCTCTTCCCAGCTTCGATGCCACTTTTGAGTGTGTTCTGGATCTCTCGTGATTCCAGCCCAATGTCTCGGGCGGTGTTGGTGAGCATGATGGTAGCCTCGATCACGTCGATCTCCCCGCCTGCGATGAGCTGGCCCAGGGCGAAGGCGCTCTTGTTGAGCTGATCGTTGCGCTGGCCTTCCGGGGTAGATTGCAGGATGCAGATCTCATTGAGCATGGCCTTATGTCCGTAGGGCGTGTTCTTTCCGGTGAACTCTCCCGGGGTGCCTTTTCTCAGAGCTTTTTCCGGACGTTTGCTGATGTCAACGATCGCCTCGAAAACTTTGGGGGGTACATTCGCAATATCCTTGGGCGTGCCGGAGAGCTTCTCGTATGGCTTGCCCTCAAAGGTTGACGGTGCCATGATAATGTACCCGCTATCCCCCCGGATGTCCACGTTCGGGTAAAGCCTAGAAGCGCAGGACTTTACGAATTCGAAGCCGTTATATCGAAAGAAATAGTGTCTTCCACCCCTCGGGCTTTCCTGAACGTAAGTTTCTGGCAATGCACCGAAACTCTCCTGAAAGGAGATCAGGGTATCGGGGTCTTTATAGAGGTCGAAATCGAGCACCAATACGCCGCTTTCCTTGCCAGTTGCCAAGCCGATATTTGCGTCTGGATACTTATCCCACCACTCCCTGATCTGCTCCGGATCGTCGGTGGCGTCCTTGAACCCGGTTCCGCCCTGGCTCTTAGGGATGAGCGGTTTCTTGCCGCCCGGTGCAACCGGAAACACCTTCCAGCCCAGCTCCGCGTACTTAAGCGCATGGTGCACCATCTTGACATCCCCGGTGCTAGCTGGTAGTGCCCTGTCATCACGTGATGAGTTACTCGTTTTACCCCCCTGAGAGCCTGGCCGCTCTCGGGGTGCGTTCGCGACAGGTAGCAGGTTCCGTTGATGCTGGTACAAGGCTGCCATGGCTAACTCCTCTGGTCACGCGTGTGGACGATGTTTTCGGCCAGCCATTTCTCTATGTCCTCGGAAAAATATAGCACCTTTTTTCCGAGCTTTATGTAGCGGGGACCAATTTTATGAACCCGCATATTGGCGAGAGTTCCTGCGTTAAGCCCATATACGGACTCACATTCCTGTGGGGTGAGGGCTTTCTTTGAAGTTGATTTCTGTTTTCTGAGAGTATCCACTAATCACCTCCAATTGTCTTTTATCCAAGGTGATAAGTGGTTTCATGAAATGAATATAGTGTGAGAACTCGACCTCCGAACTCTCACACCCGAAATGATGGTAAGGATATTAAAGGAGATATTGGTAACCCTTTTTCGTTAAGGGAAGGGCTTGTTTCATATAAATATCTCTGACTTTACATTTTCCAGTCATACCCGTGTCGTACTCGTCTTTATATTGCGGGTCGCCGGTCTCTTCGTATAAGACGCGTGCTATCTTAGCATAGCTCACATTTAACAATCTTGCATCCAAGACACGCAAATACAAAGCCCATTTATCACGGTAAAGAGGTGGTCTTTTCCTTTCCTCCTGCGTCTTGGCTTTGAGGATCTTCTTCGCAAGTTCCAGCTGGGGACCCAGAGGTCTCGTTAAATCGAACGTTAACGCTACCTGCCCTTCAGGGATGGTGACCAACTGGGGTGTGGCCGTGTACACGTTCTTTCCTCTCAGCCCAACGATGACCTGCATTCTAGCTGAATTGTATTCGAGATTCTTGGTGTAGATGCCGAATACATGTCCAGGTTTATCAAATGCGGGGTCCCGTAGCATGGACACGCCATATTTGTCCCAGAGATAGCCGTAAAACTCTATGAAATCTTTTCCCCCATAAACCCTTCCTTCGCTTTTGAACCTTTTGTACCTTTCCCAGTCATCCCGATATTCCTGGTTGCGCCGGAGAAACTCCCACGCCCAGCCCTTATCGTCGAGATCCTTCGTAAAGTCGTATGTGGTTATGTCTTTCCAGTCTGGCATAATCGAGCCTCCTTATTTACATCTCTCTTTCCCGGCAATGATCCTCTGTTCGAGTCGCCCAATGGACTCCTTCTTATGGTCCGGGCTCAGGTGGCTGTAGCGCTCACTCATGGAAATGCTCTTATGGCCCATCAGTTTCGCGATGGTGTACAGTGGGGTTCCCTGAATAGCAAGCCACGACGCGAACGTATGGCGGCAGGTATGAAAGACCACCCGTTGCCGGGGGTCCTCGACATTATTATTGAACCCCAATCGGCTCACGACCCGGTCGAATGCGTTTGAGACCTCTTTCATCTTCCGGCCCTTGGAATCGGTGAAAACATAACCGCTTGGCTCCTGCGGCATCCTACGCTTCAACATCTCCCGCACCATATTTGTCATCGGTATGTGCCTGGTCTCGGTGTTCTTGGTATCCCGCAAGGTAATCAGGCCGTTTTGAAAATCGATGTCATGTCCCTTGAGGTTGAATATCTCGGAAGCGCGAGCTCCGGTATGGAGTGATAACAGAGTTATATCATGGAGCTTGGGGTCTTTCAGTTCGCGGTATTCCTTCTTGACTCTCGGGTCTCGTTTCAGCTCACTCAGCAGCACATCGGCTTCTTCGTAAGTGAGGAAGCGGTCTCGGGTGTTTTGTATGATGGGCATTTTCACTTTACGGACGGGATTTGGTCCCTGGTAGAGGTTCCAGTCCGCCGCCTTGTTGAACATGGCTCGGATGAGCCCTAGGAGGTGAGAGACGGTCTTTGGGGCGTAACCTGCCTTGAGCATCTCGGATTTCATTCTCTCTAGGTCGAAGGGAGATATCTGGTCGAGATATTTTTCCGCGAAGCGGTCTTTGAGGTGGTTTTCGTACCGGCTTCTGTCTTCTACACCCCGTCGGCTCTTGTTTTCCGACGACCATTCGAGGTATTTCTCCGCCAGGCAACTAAACGTCGGAGCCTTTTGCTTTTGTTGTGGGATTTCTTCTCCATGTCTGATCGAGCGAATACGCTCGGACCGGATGATCGAGGCGAGCTTTTCGCTGTAGCCCTCGGACATCCATCCCACCTTCTCCCAGATCAGTTTCCCGTCGAGTTTGTAGTTGATGTAGTAGCAAACATCGGGGATCGTTTTACCTCTGGGTGAGGTGGTCTTCTTGGCGTCGGATATGAGCTCGTAAACGCCTATGGATTTGGTTGCCTTTCGTTGTTGGGCCATGATTTTCTCCTGGTGAACGGGTGTAACCTATTGCTAACCTCGGGGATGATTTTCAGTGAAAATAGGTGAAAATAAACCCAAAGGTCAGATATGCAATATATATATATTACATGAAGGATTATATCAAGTGAAAATGGGAGATATGGTCAAAAACCGCGGAAAACAAGCTCATAACCCAAAGGTCGGAGGTTCAAATCCTCCCCCCGCTACCAAAATTATCCAATTAATCCAAAGACTTATCATTCTGGATACCCCCTGAATCGGTGGTGCCTTTGTGGTGCCCCTTGTGGCGCCTCTTCTTGTTAAGACGAATTACCTCGCCGGTCATCTTTGGACGGATTTTCGCTACCACCTGGTATGCACCATCATTGATTGCTTGGTTGTATCGCTCAAAGGCTTTGTTCGTTCTGTGCCCCGAGGCTTGCTTCGCCGCATCCCGGCCAAGCAATTGAGCCGTCTCAGTGATCGTAGTATGCCGGGTTCCGGGATACAGCGAGACCCCCTCAAGCCCCACCTCCTTAGCGGCTCTTTGCCAACACCGCGCAAGGTATTTGTCGCTGAATACATCCCCCGGTTTAGCCCTTGCACGCCCCTTATGGTGCCGGAAGAAATACATCTCGTGGTTGATCGCGGGGAATGTTTTCTGTATCCACTCCCATACCTCCCGGTGCTCATCAATGAGCTTTATCGTAATCCACGGCTGATTCTTTCTTTTGGACTTGGTGGGGTAAAAGATCGTCACAAACCCATTGTGGTAGTTTTTCTCCTGGATTCGTCTAATGTCGTCGGGCCTTAGCTCGGTATAGGTCGCCAGCATATCGATTGCAAGCCAGATTCTAGGATTGAACGAGAAAGTCATCTCCTTGACTTTCTCGATAACCTGCCGCTGAAGTTGCCAAGTCGTCACGGTCCTGAAGCCGAGATCATATTTAATGGGTTCAAAAAGTGGCATTTCATCAGCCGAAACCGCTTTCATTTTTCGCGCAAATTTCCAGAACCCTTTGAGATGAGATTGATAATTGGATTTTGTTTTCTTTCCTATGTTGGGGATGGAGTTTAAGAACTCTTCTATTTCAGAATCATCTATATCCCTCATATTCTTCTGGCCCCAATACTCAACGGCCATGTTGATGGTGTGCTCAAATCTTCTGTAAGTTACTAGATTATCATCTCTTTATTCTTTCAGGTATAAGGGGGCCAGAGCTTGTACGGACTTGGGTCTTTTTGCGCTATAATCCTTGATGTCAAACTTTTCCTCGCGCTCGTCCTTTTCATACCGGAGATGATTCAACCACTTTGATGCCATGTCATAGTTTGTAAATTTTCGAGAGTGACCTCTACCAAATTTAACAAATATCCTTCTGGCACGTATTTCAGGATGATCTGGGCAACACACGGCATTCCTGAGGTTATCCTTCATTCGATTACCGCAGATCGGACATCTTTCTCTGGTATAAATAACCCCTTGCATACAACCCCCCTCGCCCAAAAACTGTGATAATCGATTATAACCTCGCTTGGATCCGTGGGCAAGGTTTTCATGAGGTATTTTTACCTTCATATCATATATATTCTACCGAAGTGAAAAATATTGATGAAAACGCTATTCAATTAAATCAATAAGTTAAAAGATTGTTAATTTTTGGGGGGAATAATAAAATTACTCCTGGTAAACATGTGGATCAGGAATGGTAGATATCGCTAAGAAAAAGTAATTGAAAACCCCCGAAGGGGGTCCTGCTGGTCGTCTTTTGACGAAGTAAAACCTAAGATAAAACAAGGTGATACAGAGGGGGTGAAACAGATAAGGCGTTATCGGTATTAAAATTACAGGAATACATACAAAAAAGAAGGTGTTTCATTAGTCGAAAATGATGACATGAAAACGACCGTTTATTATTAATAAATACGGGGGGCCCCAGGTCTCCTGGTAAACATGTGGATCAGGAATATTCACAATGTAACCGATCTCAATTACATTGACACATATTATTTCAAATAGTATATAGAATATGAAACGATTAATAATAAACAAAATAAAACGGTGAGATATGACATATCTTCAGACGCATCCTCATATCACATTTGAAGCTAATTGGGTCTTGGGAAAAGATGTTCTATTCATGCTCGGCCAGTGCGAGGCGATTATCAGGACCATCTCGGAAATACCCCTGCCCCCGAAAGAGAGGCAGCGGCTTCTCCTGGTGTCTCTCCGCAAGGGAGCCCAGGCAACTACGGCCATAGAGGGCAATACCCTGACAGAAGAGGAAATTGCCAGGATAGACGAGGGGGAATCACTCCCTCCGAGCAGGGAATATCTGGAGATCGAGGTCAAGAACATCATCGAGGCACTGAACGCAATCAGGGAAGACGTTATCCTGAACGACAGGTCATCTGTCATAACCCCAGAGCTTATTAAGAATTTCCACCGCTTCGTCGGCAAGAACCTGGGCGATCACTTCCAGGCTATCCCTGGCCGATTTCGGCAGAACAACGTGGTTGTCGGCACATACAGACCGCCCGAGCACACCGAGGTCAACCACCTGGTCCAAAGGCTGTGCGAATGGATGAGGGAGGTATTCCACTACGAGGAAGGCAGCGCCGACTTCATAGAACAGGTAGTGCAAGCCATTGTCTTCCACGTTTACATCGCCTGGATTCATCCCTTTGGTGACGGCAACGGCAGGACGGCGAGGCTGGTAGAGTTCTATCTCCTTCTGAGGGCTGGCCTGCCAGACATCGCTTCCCATATCCTGTCGAATTTTTATAACAATACCCGTGAGGAATATTACCGCCAACTGTCCCTTGCCGGTATGGAAGGGGATCTGACGAAATTCATTCACTATGCCGTGCAGGGTTTCCGTGACGGTCTGGCCGAGGCATTGAGCGTATTCCAGAACAGCGTTCTTCAGACTGCCTGGAAGAACTACATCTATGATGCTTTGGACAGCAAGAAGGCCCAAGGGAAATCAAAAACCATTGTCAAGCGAAGGAGGAACATAGCCCTCCATTTCCCGGTGGACAGGTTTTATGGGGCCGATGAGCTTCTTGACCGGGAGCCGGTGTTCATCAAAGAGTATTCCGGTCTTTCCAAAGTCACCAGGGCCAGGGATTTTCAGGAATTGGAACGTCTGGAATTGATTATCAGGGACGGGAATAAGTACAAAGGCAATATCCGAATACTGAAAGGAATGCCGCCCCTGAGAAGAAGGCATTGACCCATCATGCTCTCTTGATGCCGGTGATCCTCCTGATCCACTTGTTTACCGGGAATGGGATTGATTAACCGGGTCGTGAATCATGATCCATCAAGGATGCAACGAGGGCAATCACGTTCTTGTCGGATACAATCGAGGAAAGCATCCTGGCGGTCTGTTCCTCCAGGTGCTCTCTTTCTGACCTATTCATGCCCACCATGCGCTTCTGAGCCTCAGTCATGATATGCTTCCATGTCTTCGCTTCAACCTCGGTATTGATCAAAGCCCGTTCATGATCATGAGCCTCTTTCCATTTCAGGAACAAAAGCTCTTTCTGGGCAATATCAGCAAAGGTCTTGTGATACGTGGAAAATGCTTCTTTGAGCATGGTCTTGAATGACTCTATCGGGTTCCCTGGGATGTTTCGTGCATTGCCGTCTTTGCGAATCTACCGTCTGGAAGGTTTGGAGGGTGTATTGATAGTCGTTATCACCTGAGTTCCCTGAAGATTGTAACGATGAAGGGGGGATAAGTCTTTAATAACCTGGATTCCCGAAGATCATAACGATAAAGCTTTGTCATGGCAACATAACCTATGAATAAATATGGAGTAGATGTATTTTTTCCTTGCCCTCGGCATCGTTATGGGAGATTATGACATAACGATGA
>Ga0302248_1000879_pt1 | contig 25504 bp, 24 predicted proteins | sample AAG_UR_Leu_MG_FD_193528 | JGI IMG/M metagenome (GOLD analysis project Ga0302248, IMG submission 193528) | Enriched activated sludge microbial communities from anaerobic digester in WTTP, New Holstein, Wisconsin, United States - AAG_UR_Leu | ecosystem: Engineered > Bioreactor > Anaerobic >... | reverse complement strand
AAAACGCGAACATGGAATCGTTGAACGGTGTCCTCAAGACGGAATGCCTGTACAACCGGTTTGGAAAGAGCCGATTCAACAGCAGGAGAGTTCGCAAGACCGACGTTCTTGATGCAGTGGTGAATTTCATCCCTTACTACAACGAGATTCGGCTCAAAGAGGACCTTGGATGGCTCAGCCCTGTGGAATATCGGCAGGCTAACATCAAGGGAACCTTGCCCGTACCCATCGGTGATTGACAGATTGAAGAAAGGTGCTAGGATGTCAGCAGGTGCTGACGAAACAAGACTGTTACCCGGATTGGGAGCAGAGAGCAATTTTAGTGTCACCACAACTTGGTTCGCTTGGTCTTTAAAGTGTAACCTCCTAAGGGTGCATATCACCTGTGAGGGAATAAAAATCTGCTTACCGAAGCATGTAAAAAACATCTTGACATTAGCACGCAAGCAGTGGCAAGAGCGCCCCAGTATTTATCGACTGGCCCCAGATGGTTGGCAAAAAGGCCATCCGAACAAGTCCTCGATTGCCCAGACAACGCCACAAGAAAGTGAGGAAAATGTTCAGGTCCCTGATGCTTGGTCTAAGCTGCGACGGCAAAGTTGGGCACGGTTGCTGCAAAAAGTCTACGAGGTCGATCCGTTTGTCTGCCCGAAATGCCAGGGGGCAATGTCGGTTGTGGCAATAATCGAGGACCCCAAGGAACTTAGCAAGATTATCGAATGGGCTCAGCAGCAAGAAAGGGATCCACAACGTACCGCTAGTGCCCGTTCACCCCCTGAGCTGGCACTGGTGTTGGTATAATACCTAAAAACGGAGTTTATGTGGAACAGGATAACGCCTCGAAATCGTTGCTTATAAGGCTTCGTGGGAGAGATATACCATTAGGCCTTGAGAAAATCGCCCGAATCTAGGCCGTAATGCCTCATCATAAAATCTAACCGAGAAGCAATGGATGCCTCATCATATTTTCTAACCATTCAAGCTTTTTCATATACTATCTCTATCTGCGTTTTATTGCCATGTGCATGGTGCAGCATTTCAAGCGCGGTATCCAGACTATAGCGCAGCACCACAGGATCATAGCTGGCTTTGAGTGTCGAGAGCCGTTATTTTGCCGTAAGCGAGACATAAGGAGAGGCGAGCACACGGGAGAAAGGGGTTTGGGGGTTGTCGTAGGTCTTATAGACGATTGCGTGCTCGCGATGCTTTGCGATGAGCTTTGTCGAGGGGTAAAAGAGGTTCAGTAAGGGACAGAGGACTTGATAGACTTCCCTGAGGGCTTCGAATTCCTCGGTGGTATCGTAACGGGCATAACCTATGAATTTGCGGACATATTGGCTGTTCTTCTGTTCCACGAAGGGGTTGTCGTTCTTGTGGTAGGCTCTAGAGCGGGTAAACTGGATCTGTTCGCGTATGCACCAGTCATGGACCTGTCGGTTCAGGAACTCCGAGCCATTGTCGGAATCGATGGCGATGAGGCGGAAAGGCAGTGTGTCCTTGATGTCGACGAGCGCCTCTTTGACCCAGCGCTGGGCACGATTGAGCAGGGCTCGCAGCTCAACCCACCCGGTCATGGTATCGGTGGCGTCGAGGGTGCAGCAGAACTCATCATGGATCGTCACACCGCTGTGGAACACCGTATCGATTTCCAAGTATCCCGGGCGCTGTTCATCTGACCCATAGTAGGTTCTGATGGGGATCTTGGTTTTGTAGTGGTTGACGGCTTCACTTGTCGTAGAATGGCGCTTCAGGAACCATGGCTTTTGCTTTTCTTGTGCCAGTAGGCGATCGATCGTCGCGGGGCTGATGGTGGCAAGCTCCGCGCGCACTGTATCGGTAATCGCATACTTAAGGATGCAGCGCAAGGAAGGCGATGTTTTCACGGAGAAAGACGGCAAGGCCTTTGCCGCACATGCAGTCAAAGCTCTCCCATATGCGTTTGAGCGACTCATAGAGTGCTTCTGAATACTTCTTCTTGCCATTGCGTTTATTGCGTACCCGTGGAGAGCCAATGACCATATTGAGGCGCGTACCATCGATGACCCTCTGGACTGTTTTCCCCCACCATCTGAGCAGGTGCAGGGCATACTTGCGACTATAGCCGGTTAATGCCGTAAGTTCATTGAGAATATGACGCTTTTCTTTCTTGCTCGCTGCACGGTAGCGTCCTGCTGTTTCAGCGATGACCCTATGTCGTTCTTTCATATTGAGCCCCATATTCTGCCTCCAGACCACATGCTGGAGTGTAATTTAAGTTAGATTTTATGATGAGGCATCGGTATTATTTCAGTTTGATTTTCAATGAGGCAATGCTTAGGCTTGACAGCAGAAAAAGGCTGGAATTATACTTCCAGTAGTTGGCGTTGCTGAAAAATTCTGATTGGTTAAGTTGTTCGGGCGGGGGAAACAGTCGTAGTTCGTGGTAAAAGTCGAATTTCGGCGCAAAACTGCAAAAATCCCGAAATGACAGTTCCTATCAGTTTTCTATGAACTAGCCTAGGCGCAGGACAAACTTCCCACGGTGCTCTCGTACCGAACCCACGGGGAGCACAAATCACTCTACAACACGCCGCCCTGTTTCTAGATCTATATTTTCAACCTCACCATGAAATGGCTTCTCAACACCATTGACGGCATCGACAACATGCAGAAGATCAACCGCGAAAAGCCCGCATTCTCTATGAGGCCATCGACAAATCCGATGGTTTATACCGCGGGCCGGTGGAAAAAGAATCGCGTTCGCAGATGAACGTCGTGTTCCGCCTCAAAACACCCGAGATGGAGGAAAACTTCGTGAAGGAAGCCAAGGCCGCGGGTATTGTGGGTGTAAAAGGCCACCGCTCGACGGGCGGTATCCGGTTTTCGATCTACAACGCGAACCTCGTTAAAAATGTGAAGGTGGAGACCGAATTTATGGGCGAATTCTGCTGCAAGAATCACTTAGCACAGTCGGATAATTTTTCTACGAAATGGTCACCCAAGGTTACGGGGTGGCCCTTTCGCGTATATAATCAATACATATGGATATAGTAAAACTCAGAGCTTTTTATACCGTGGCGAAACTCGGAAGCATAAGCAGAGCTGCCAAAGAGCTCAACTACACACAACCGGCCATCAGCGCGCAGATTCGGTACCTTGAAAACATGCTGGATGCGAGGCTTCTCGAAAAAGAGGGCAGGAGAATTCATCTCACCGAAGCGGGAAGAATCATCCTGCCTTTTGTCGAACGCCTGCTTCGCGATTATGACATGATCATCGCGGCGATTCCCAAATCGATAAATCCAGAAAAAAGCCACTTTCGGATAGGCGCGAGCAGTCTACCCGGGGTCCATCTCATTCCACAAATCCTCGCGGAATTCAATACCAAATTTCCGGATGTTTCCTTCTCTCTTTTGATCGATAAGGCGACCCGCATTGAGCGGATGATTATCGATCACTACATTGATGTCGGCATCATCGGGAGGAAGAAGATTCATCCGCCTCTTCCCTCTTTCAATGAATATCTTCTCAAGAAGGATGACCTGGTGGCAGTCGTGGCGGCCAAACATCTTTTCTCTTCAAAAGAGTGCATTTCGCTCGAAGAACTTTCGCAGATGCCGCTCATTCTGCCCCAGCGCGACGTACTGACTCGCCGAAGCGTGGAAGAACGCTTTCATCAGCGGGGATACGCGGTGCATGTCGCGTTTGAGGTGAGCAATACCGAAGCCATCAAGCGGATGGTAAGCCACAATCTCGGCATTACCATCCTTCCCAGTTCATCCGTGCAGCAGGAAATAGAGGCGGGCTGGCTAGTCGCGTTACCGGTAACCAACCTCAATTTATACCGCTATATCTATCTCATCAGCAGAAAAACAGCTGATCTTGACCCCAATTTGCAGTCATTTATCGACTTTGCGATCCAGCGCTGCTCCTAATAGAAAATTCTGAACAAGGGGCTGCAGTTTTTTGCGGGAATAGGCCTCATTTGCCTGTGCGTACCAGACATAGTGATCCGCGTCGTCACCTTTGGGGGGCGCGAGGGGAGTCAGGCCCAGGTCGGTACCAGCAAGCGCGGCAATCACTTTTTTCAACAGCGCGCTATCGGGACTGTAGAGCGCGAGTTCCCGCGTAAACTTCGGCTTGGTGTACGCGTTCATCACGATGAGCAGGGTCAGATTCATGGACCGCGCGTAGCTGGCGAACTCGGCGACCAGATTCGAATCCTTTTTCTTCCACGCGTCGAGTGAGAGCAGGACGGAGCTCATGCCGTAACGGATTTCGCCCGCGACATAACCTTTGTAGTCCTTTCTGAGTATGTCGGATGTCGACAGATTGGCGACATTGAATTTCTCGTACTGAAGTTTGTCGAAGAGCTCGCTCTGCGATTTTCTGGCTATGGGAAGCAGCTCCGCGACAGCTACGGCGTCTTTTTTCGTAAGCCTACCCGCGTTTGGATCGAGGTTGACCGTGTCCAGTAGAATCGTTCCCGCCAGGAGTAGCGCGATGCTCGCGTCAACCTTGGTCTTCAGATCCCTGAGAATATGTTCGGCGACGAGGGTTGAGGCTGAGCCAACAGGTTCAATAACTCTGTATTTGACTTCTGGATATAGATTTTCATCCTGATGGTGGTCGAGAATCTCGACGACATCGGCGCCGTATTCGGCAAAGCCTTTCCCCAGCTTGTTGTGGTCCACGAGGATGAGGCTGAGCGCGCTCTTCTCGTGCAGCGCGTGGAGATTGAGGTCGTCCGTAAAGATGAGCGATGCTTCCTCGATTCCTGCTTCATGAAAAAGATACACGGCCTCGGTGCGCAGTTTGAAATCTTGTCGGGAGATCGGAATGAGAGGGACACATGCGGTATCTGCCAGCTTTGCGGTTTCGGTTTTGTACCACGCGTAGCTTACCGCGGAAACCATGGAATCCAGGTCCGCCGCCTCGTTTCCCATCACGACACATAATTTTCCCGTGCTGCTGATTCTGTTCTTTGCATTTTTCAGAAACGATTCCAGTTCATTGCGGCTTTGGTCTTTTGCCATTGTAACCTCCTTGATAATTTTTCAGTCACAGAGGCTCTTTCAAAAGTCAGATAAATTTTGAAAGAGCAACCTGGTATTGCAGCATTGCTTTTTGCTGATTCAGGTTTTTATTGCCATTATTGTAAGTCAAAACTGAATTTTTGAATTATCAAACTTTTTTATCAATACAATAAAATATATTTATTAGTAAAATATGAAAATAGGGTGGATAATATTCGCAGATCTCAACATACCAAATTTTGTAGAGGAGGAATGTATGGCAGATCCATTTGCCAAAAATGTTGCGACATCTGCTGAGGACGCGGCGAAAATTGTACCCAGGGCCGAGTTCCGGGTGTTTGGACAAGGCATCATCGATATCGTGACAGAAAAAATATGGAATGGGAAAACGGTGCTTTTTCAAAAAAGGAAAATGCCGAAAGAGACATATTTTATTTCTGTAAATACAAATGAAGCTAACGTAAAAGTGCGCGATGGCTTGCTTGATATCAAGACAAAAGTCGGAGAAACCCCTGAAGGGTACGAGATTTTTCAACCCCGTGGCAAGTTTCAATTCCCGGTGAAGAAAGAGGATTTAGCGGTCATTCTTTCGCACCTCAAGGTGAATATGGAGCTGAAAAAAGACAGTTATACGATTGATGAGTTCATAGAGATGGCGCGACGCCATCCTGAGCTCGTACCTGTTTCCGTGGAAAAACTGCGCTTCGGTTTTACGATCGATGGTATTATCTGTGAGTACGCGAAGGTGTGGTTCAACGGCGCGCTCATCGAGTCCGCCTGTGTCGAGAGCGAAAACTACGCGGGAATGAAGCAGGTCGTGGAGAACCTCGGATTGGCACAGTTTCCAAATATGAATTATCTGAGAGCGGCGAAGCGTGTAGTGGGACTGGAAGCATAATATATTTTATAGGAGGAGATATATGAAACGAGTTGCGTTTGCAATTATGATTTTGATGATGTGCGGGAGCGTTTTTATGGTAGGGGCTCAGGCAAAAAATGAATTTCCCAGCAAGCCGATTCATGTCATTGTGTACACGGCTCCAGGTGGACTCATAGATATCACGGCGAGGAAAATGGTGCAGATTGCGGCAAAATACACCAACGCGACGATGGTGGTCGAGAACAAGGCGGGAGCGGGCGGCCTTGTCGCCTGGGAATACGTGCTCTCTCAGCCGGCGGATGGATATACTCTTTTCGCGGTAACGCGGTCGAACATCGGCAACCTCATCAGCACTGAGTCAACCATGGACCCCTTTACGCTCGACTGGATATCCCTCATGGTGTTGGACCCCGAGGCGATTATTGTGAACTCGAAATCGAAATACAATACTATCGCCGATATTGTCGCGGACGCCAAGGCAAAGCCTGGCAAGCAGATATGGATAGCGCCTCCTGGAATAGACGAGTACGTCACCTATAAATTCTGGCAGAAAGCGGGTATTTCGGGCAAGTTTGTGCCCTTCGATAGCGGCGCCCAGGCAATGGCGGCGGTGATCGGCGGACAGGGACAGGTGTATGTCGGCAATCCCGCGGACATTTCCGGAAAGCCGGATCTGAAGATCATTGGTCTCGCGGCTGCGCAGCGTCTCCCCCAGTTTCCCAATGTGCCGACCCTCAAGGAATCAGGCATTCAGGGAATGGATGAAGAGTCGATGTGGAGAGGATTTACTGTCAAGAAAGGCACATCGGCCGAGATCGTAAAATGGTACGACACTCTTTTTGAAAAAATCACCAACGATTCTGAGTGGAAAGCTTTCTTTGAAAAAGATGGTATGGAGGTTGTGCACTATCGCGCGGACAAGTTTGACGCCATGATCAAAAATGATATGGTGGAGATGAAGGAGTTTTTAAAGCCATAAGCGCAAGACAGTGTAAAAGTCAAAAAGAACAGCGGGACGGACAGCCTGTCCCGTTGTCTCTTGGTGAAAGCATGAGAGAGGAAGGAGAGGCTGCAGTATGAGTTCTCTTGCAAAATTTGGGAATGCTATGAACAGCCCTATGGGCTTGCTGGGAATTATTATAGTATTTATTGGTTTCTTAATACTTTGTGATTTTGCGACCCGAAAAGTATTGCCGAAATATTATAGAGGGCAATTTATTGTCACTCTCGCATTGATGTACATATCGTTAGTATTTTTAATTATCACCTATAGTTTTCGTAAGTCGGGACAGGTGACGGCGGCCATGCTGCCAAGACTTTGGATATATGGGCTTCTTGGGTGTTGTATTTATACATTGGTGAGTATATTCAGGGGAAAAGAGACAAAGGACCCCGAAGGCGGGTCTTTTAAAATGCCCCTTATTTATATTGGTATATGCATAGCCTATGTCGCGTTGATGCCATTTTTGGGATTTTTTATTGACAGTCTTGTTTTCCTCGTAGTAGGGATTGTAGTGCTCAAATATTACCGATGGAAAGTAATCGTATGTATTTCAATCGGCTGGATCGCGTTTAATTATTTCTTGTTTTACAAGTTATTCTATGTTTCGTTCCCTCAGGGAATAATTCTTCATCTTTGAGAAAAAATGGCAAAATGGGCATTGATGCGAGCATACATGAATAAGGAGTCTTTTTTATGGATTTGTTGAATCACCTGATACTGGGGTTTAGCAGTTTGTTTGGTATTATTCCTATTCTGGCGATCACCGCCGGTGTGGTGTTTGGTATATGGGTTGGTGCGATGCCTGGTTTGTCTCCTTCCATGGGGGTAGCGCTTATGTTGCCCTTTACGTTCCGGATGCCCGCGAATATTTCCCTCATCATGCTCACTGCGGTCTATCTGGCATCCAATTATGGCGGTTCAATCACCGCCGTTACCATCAATACTCCCGGTACACCCTCGGCGATTGCTACCGCCTTCGATGGCTATCCTCTTGCCCAACAAGGTAAGGCTGGCTGGGGACTTGGAATTTCACTTGTGGCGTCGGTGGTGGGAGGCCTGGTAGGAATTATTATTCTCATTCTTTTTTCAAAGCCACTGGCGGTTGTCGCGGTGAAGATGCACCCGGCCGAGTATTTTTCGCTCGCCCTTTTAGGACTTACAAGCGTTGCCTCTCTTGGCGGGAAAAATGGTATTAAAGCTTTTGGAATGGCCATGTTCGGTCTGCTTCTCAGCACGGTTGGCCTCGATCCGATTTCGGGGGTAAAACGTTTCACCTTCGGCCAGATAGAGCTTTTTGATGGTTTCAATCTTATTCCCGCCCTTATAGGGCTCTTCGCGCTCAGCGAGGTGTTTGAACGGCTTGAGACGAAACTTCCCGAAACGAGCGGTTCGTACAAGGATGTAAAAAATGAAGGCGAATGGCCCAAATGGCGCGATTACTGGAAGCTCAAAAGAGTCACCTTGCAGTCTTCGCTGGTGGGAACCCTCATAGGTATTTTCCCCGGAGCGGGTTCTTCGATCGCCTCGTTCCTCAGCTATGATCTTGCCAAGCGCACGAGCAAGACTCCGGAGACTTTCGGCAAGGGGAATCCCGAAGGAGTGGCCGCTTCCGAGGCTGCGAACAGTGCCTCGGTGGGTGGAGCCATGGTTCCTCTGCTGACGCTTGGCATTCCCGGAAGCGCCTCTACGGCAGTTTTGATCAGCGCCCTCATGATCCATGATCTGGTTCCCGGACCCATGCTTTTCTCACAGCAGCCAGCGCTCGTGTATGGCCTCTTCGCGAGTATGCTCGTCGCGAATCTGATTATATTCGTAATTGGTCTGCTGGGAAGTCGTCTTTGGGTCAAGGTGGCACTCATTCCCCAACAACTTTTGATACCGCTCATCATCTCTATCGCGGTGGTCGGCAGTTTTGCGGTCAACAATTCGCTCTTTGATGTCTTTGCCTGCCTTGGATTTGGTGTGGTTGGCTGGCTGCTCAAACGATATGGCTTTCCTATGGCACCCATTGTGCTTGGTATGGTTCTGGGAAGTCTGGCGGAATCCAGTTTCCGGAGAGCTGTGATTATGGGTGGATATTCCGTGTTCTTTACTCGACCCGCTAGCCTTATTCTGATTCTCGTGAGTATCCTTTTCTTCGCTCTCCCCTTTATCCAGGCTCATAGAGACAAGAAAAGACTCTTGCCTAAGAATTGAAAAGTGGTATCATAATCGAGGCTCTTTCAAAAATCGGATGAGTTTCGAAAGAGCTGCCTTTTATTGCGGCATTTGTGTAGGGTTTCAACAAAGCCGAAGGAAATGCAGAGCCAATTTTAAAAGCAAGCTACTTTTGAAATTGGCTCAATTCTTTTCAGAATTTGGGGAATTATGCTGTCTTGCGTAAGACCGAAGGGGAGTAAACGTCAATTCTACACCGTTATCGGTAATCAAACATCATAATGGAGAGCAAATCTTCTCAGTTTGGCAAATTTTAGCAATGTTTAGGCAGAACAAGGTAAAAGAATTGAGATTTATTCTATGACTCTGGAACAGGAGGTCAGAACCTCAGTATTCCCTAGGTGCGATCCTATAAGGTAAGAGCCTAAGCTTCTCTTCAAGGCTCTTTGCTTTTGGTAGTTCATTGAAGAGATAGCATAGGTAATAGTAGGGCTCATGTCCATTCGCCTTCGCGGTCTCAATAATGCTATAAATACTCGCACTCGCATGGGCTCCTAAGGGGGTATTCGAAAAAAGCCAGTTCTTCCTGTTATGCTGAGCTCAGCATAACAGGAATTATGCGCAGTACTTTATTATGATGAGTCACTCACACCAAGCCGCATAAATAAGAGGCCAGAATACCTATGCATTGAATTCCACTCAGCATAATACTTTGAGACACAAGTATCGGCAGATTAGCCGAAAAGGAGTGTCCCAATGAGTTCGTTCAGTGCCAATCTCAATTCTCTTAGCGCTGAGGGCAACGTCACCGAACAAGTCCGATTCATTCTCGTAAGTCGCGGGTATTCTCGCGGAACGGTGGCCCAATACCTCTCGGTTATTTCTCGTTTCCAAAGGTGGATGGAAAGCAAAGGAGACAATGTCGAAAATGCCTCTTGCAAAAGCGTCCGAGAATACTTGAGCAATACTCACGGTACTACTCAGGCGAAAATAGGAATTTTCAATCATTGCTCCATGATGAACGCAGCGCTTCATCACTTATTGCGGGTGCTTGGAAAACCTTACAAGACATGCAACAAGGGCCCGGTTGAAGAAGAGATAAGGGCTTTCTGTAAGCATTTAGAATGTACCTGCGGGCTGGCACCTGCGACACGAGTGTACCGACAACGATACGCTGCAGAATTTATTTCGTATCTATCAGAGCGAAATGGTTCATCCAAAATAATTATTACTCCACACGATGTTGCGGCGTGGATGACCGCACGGGTGAAAGGCTTAAAACCAGGTTCTGCCAACGTTGTTGCGGGAACGATCCGTAGCTATCTAAAATACCGGTACCTCTGCGATGATGCTACCCTGTGTTCTCCATCAGCCGTCCCTACGGTTCCGCACTGGCAGCTTTCGAGCATCCCTCGGCATCTTGATAATAAAGGACTTCAAAAGCTCTTAGCCTGTTTTGATCAGTCTGCTACTGGACGGCGCGATCTTGCCATGGCGCTCATGATGTCAAAAATGGGGCTCCGCGCGTCGGAAGTCGCTCACCTTGCACTTGAAGATATTGACTGGCGCAATGCAACCCTGACGATCCGCGGCTTGAAGTCCTGCCACGACCGAGTGCTTCCATTGATGCCTGATGTCGGCAACGCCATTGCTGCCTATTTGAAAAACGGCCGATTACCGACGTCTTCACGTGCGCTCTTTGTTCGGCACAATACTCCAAAAGATGCCTTGCTTACCACTGAACTTGTTCGCGGGGCAATGCGCCGCGCCTATGCCCGTGCTGGATTTCCCAAGGAATGGACGGGAACTCATTTACTGCGCCACACGGCAGCAACCAATATGCAAAAGGGCGGTGCGTCGCTCAAGGAGGTAGCGGACGTTCTCGGCCACCGGTCGATTGACACAACCATCATCTATACCAAGATCGATGTACCAGCGCTTCGGTCGGTTGCGCTTCCATGGCCGGAGGCGCAAGTATGAGCATACAAGAATGCATGACGACCAAGGTTGCGACATATATCCGGGAACGACGCGCCATGGGCTGGCAACTCAACGTTGAGGCTCGGGAATTGGCCAGGTAAGGTGAGCCTGTTTGTCAAGACCACTTTTCTGAAAAATTAAGGTGGATTATCCCCTTCATGCAACCTCTGTTATGTCTCCAACGGAGAACTTACTTCCATATCTATCATCGGGCGTTTCATAGTCTAATGACTCATGAAAGCGCTCCGCATTGTAAAAGTGCATGTACCGAGCGACTCCTTCTTTGAGTTCTCTCATGCTCTGATAGTCCTTTATATAAATGTCTTCGTACTTAAGGCTTCGCCAGAATCGCTCCACATAGATAGTGTCCAATGCCCGATCCTTTGAATCCATACTGATCTGGATATCATAGTCTTTTAGTATCGAGAGAAAAGCATCCGAACTAAATTGACTCCCTTGATCAGTATTGAAAATACATGGGATTCCATAGCTAAGAATCGCTTCTTCCAGTGCTGCGACACAAAACTCTGCATCCATCGTATTCGATATCCTAAAGGAGAGAATCTTTCTCGAATACACATCGATGATCGTCACAAGATACACCGTTCCCCCTGCAAGGCGAATATACGTGATATCCGATGCCCATACCTGATTTGGCAGCCATATCGTTTTGTCTTTTAATAAATAGGGATACTTTGCTGCCCCCCTCCTTGGCTTTGAGAGATTCCTTGCTGGATAGATCGCGCGTAACCCTGCCTTCTGCATGCAAGCGGTAAGATGATTTTAATGTCACGCGGTAAGGAGTTTTTAACGTATGACGGTAAGATGTTTTTAATGTCTCATGGTAAGATGTTTTTTATCTCGGACGGTAAGCAGTTTTTTACATGAATAAAGGTGGTCTCCCGCATAGAATGGGAAGTTGTAATAACTTTTATTCTTTGGAAGGAGACCACCATGAGACAGGTTCAGTTACACAAAGCTATGCTCATGCAAGAAGTCCAGCAACTAAAATCGGCTAATGTGCCGAAGATCGAGGCCTATAGGCGCCTCAACAAAGAAGGCAAGAAGATATCCTGGCCTACATTCCTCAAATACTACAATGCAGACGAGGTGCCGAGTGCAAAAAGTATAAGCGCGAACTACGAAAAACAGAAGGTCTTTGACGTCGAGCCTTTTAGAAAGGAGATAATCCGCTGCCTAGAAGCAAATATCGACAACAAGGATCTAAAGGTAAGTAGCATCTACGACCTGCTAGAAGAGCTATATGTGGATTCAGGGTGCTATATGGCCTTGCCTGGCAGCGAACAGACACTGCGAAACTATATCCATTTTCTCAAAGCTAAGGGGATTGTAAAGCTAAAAGAGCCCTGCTTTAGGGAAATGGACTATGTGGATGAACAGGCTATCCCCTATGGAGAACAAGCACAACTGGATTATGGCCAAGAGCTGCTAGAGGATACTTCCATAGTTCATTTTATCGCTTTGGAGCTAAGAAGAAGCCGTTTTCTTTATGTGCAGCCTCAAGATCATCCTTTTACCGCAGAGGAATCAGTAACCGCTATCTACAATTTCATGGTGAGGATTGGTGGTCGCTTTAAGATGCTCGTTATAGACCAAGATCGTTGCCTTGTATATGAACAGAAGCATGGAGAAATAACTCCTACAAGGGTGTTCAAGGATTTCCTTTTAGAGCAAGAAGTGAGCCTCTATGTCTGCCGTACTCAGGACCCCCAGACGAAAGGCCAGATTGAAGACCTTGTGAAATACGTAAAGAGCAATTACTTCAGCGCAAGGCTCAAAGATGGCCTCTCAATAGAAAAAGCTATAGCTGGTATCCCGAAATGGTGTGACAGAAAGAATAATGCAATCCGCCTACCATTCCACAGAATACCTTCCCTTAGCCTTAAGGAAGAAGCAACATACCTAAAGCCACTTGTTGCTTCACATTATTCTGAGCTCTCATGCCCATACAATATAAACAGCGTCGACAAGCTTGGATATATCACCTACCTCAGCAACAAATACTCAGTTCCCAAAATATTAAGGAACACAAAGGTAAGGACCAAGGTCTATGGAGAGAGGCTCTATGTATATGAAATAGATACTGACAGGCTTATTACCGAGCATGTCATAAGCGACCAACAGAATAGGATCATTGCGAAACAGGAGCATAAGCGCACGCAATCAGTATCCTGGATGGAATACAGAGATAAACTCCTTAGGGAGTTTGGCTGCGAGCACATGCTCCACTTTATAAACGGTGTTCTCAAGGAGAATCCCAGATACAAAAAGGAGCAACTAAGGGGAATCTACAACTTTCTTTTAGCAGAACGTCCCTCTCTTGAATTGCTCGACAAGGTACTTGCTTTCTGTGTAGCTGATCAGGTCTGGCGCTATCATTTAAGCGAGTTCGAGGAAGTGTTCAATACCATGAAAAAAGAAGTCTCCAAGGATGAATCCATGGAGAAGCTGCAGCAATCCTTGAGAGATAAGCTTCCCATCAAGGTGGAAGCTCGTGATTGTGCAAGCTATGCTGCAAGAGTCAGGCAACTGACCATGGAGGGCTAGAGCTATGGCAAGGATACGGCTATCAGTGGACAAGATGCAGCAAGAGCTTTCTAGTTTTGGGCTTAAAAAAGCATCATCGCTCTTACCCGAGCTTATTACCGAAGCAGAGAGAAAGCAGAGCACCTATGGCCAGTTTCTTAGAGAACTTCTCGATAAAGAGATCGAGGCACGAAACCATAAAAGGCATCATAGGAATATGACAGCTGCCCATTTTCCTCCAAATCCAAAACCCCTTGAGGCCTTCGAGCTAGATGAGCTCGAGGCTGGAATCACAAAAAATCAAATAGATGCACTTAAGGAACTCACCTGGATTGCAGCAAACCAGAACCTCTTTTTCATGGGTCCTCCAGGACTCGGCAAAACCATGCTCGCTGTCGGCCTTGGGCTTAAGGCTATCGATGCAGGCTACTCGGTGTGTTATGAACGCATGGTGAACCTTGTAGACATCCTCGACAATGCTCCTTACCAAAAAATCCCTAAGTATAGACTTGCGAAACTAAAGAAAAGCCAAGTAATCATCATAGATGAGATTGGCTATACACCGATAACAAGGGAAGAAGCAAACAGATTCTTCAGCTTCATCTCGGAGCTTTATGAAAGATCCTCCCTAATCTTTACAACCAACAAGAGGATAGATGAATGGGCAGAAGTAATGGGAGACCCTGTGCTCACCGCTGCACTACTTGATCGCATACTCGAAAACGCTCTCTGCTTCTCGTTGAGAGGCGAATCATATAGGCTCAAAGATAAAACTCTAAGGAAGGAGGAGAAAGAACCTGTGAGGGAATAAAAATCTGCTTACCGAAGCACATAAAAAAGTGCTTACCGAGGCATGTAAAATATTCCTTAGCGAAGCACATAAAAAATACCTTACCGCACCACATAAAGAACATCTTACCGAAGCATGTAAAAAACATCTTGACATTAGCATCTGCATAAGCCTGTGCACGTGCTTCCGGGTAACCTGTGCATGCGCAAGCGACCGCGCTACCTTCCGATAGCTATAGGCATGCTGCAATCACTTCATCTTAATTGCTTTCATAATCTATCGTTTCCCCATCATCAAAGACAGCTTTCTTAATGATTATTTCTCCTCTTATCGTGCCATTTTTTACCGAATCCCATATCAAATTATATGGGCTATTATATCCTTCTTCCCAATACCAAAATTGATCATCTCCTGTTTCTTCTCCATTATTTAAAGACAACTGATATTTTAGATTCTTCGCGCTATATAGAAGATCTCCAAAAGAATCATACATGTTGACATCAAATACCAAACCAAGAAGCCGAGCAGAAGAATCATTTCTGAATTTGAAATATGCTCTTACATGAGCGTTATAAGGCTTATCATCTCTTGAATAATCTCTAGCATACCATTCAAAATTGCAGCCTACCACCTTTACAACATGATCATTATCAATACTAATATTCGTTTTTGCCACTCTATTATCTTTTATCCATGCCTCTATTCCTATTTTTTCCCATCCATCCTTCCTCTCTAGGACCTGGTAATTAAATGAATTTATTTTTTGAAGTATCGGGTTTCCATTCATATTATCATAAAGATATTCCGATAAATCATCTTTCTTCGAAAGATCATATATGACTTTGTAATAGGCATTAAGTACATCATCAATAATAAGAAGCTTAGGATCCAATAAGCCCTTGAATAAGATAAACATATACACTCTCGATCCGGGCACAAATCTTGGATGCGGCCCATCATAATCCAGAAGATTAAAAATATATTTAGCATCAAGAGTCCCTATATCACTCATAGTGACATCAGCAGGCTCATAGGTATCCCCTGCTTTATCCACGAGGACAATATCAGATTTATAGGTGTCAAATGGATAAATGAATGCATTGCTAGAATTGTTGAACCTGAGGATCATTATGGTATATGATTGTGTTAGCTCATCAATCATTAGGGCTGCTTTTTGCTCATTATCCAAATCATTATTTGCATTTATAACTTGCACATAAAAAGCCTTATCTTCATCATATGGATAGTGTCTTTTTACCTTCTCCTTTTTTCCCCAAGAATCTTGTGGCAATGAATCTAATATTGAAGTTACTGGGTCAGCATATAACTGACTAACACAAAGAGCAAAGCACAATAAATATATAATTTTTTTCATTTTTGCCTCTTCCAACCTTATTATCCAAGCTTATGAGCCTCTTTCAAAAGTCCAAAAATATTCTGGCATGAATTGTAGAAATAAGAAATAGAGACAGGATTTTGCAGGATAAGGCATGGAGCAAGGATTAACAAGTACAAAAAAGTAAGAAGAAGGGCTTTAAGTGAGCTTTTTACGAGATAAGAGCTTATAGCTCTCCCTTCGATAAATCATGAGAGTTTCTATGTTTTATGCTATTCGTTTTTAGATGAGGCTGGGTAAAATAAACTGTGCAAGAATCTTGATTGCTGCCAGGCAGAGCACTCCACACATGAGTTCAAAACTCACCTTCTTGATACCACGCACCAGTACCTTCTCCGGTAAGATCCAATCCTTAAGGTGTGAATTCGCTCGCTCTACCACTGAGCGCTTCTTATAGTGTTCCTTGGTTACTGCATCAAAAGCCTCTCGTGAGTCTTTCCTTCTTGGATTATGATCGATAAGCGGAATCCGGCCTCTACCACACACAAACTGAGAGATAGTCTTTGCATCATAGGCACTGTCCATAAGGCAATAGCGAAAGGTAATCCTTTGTTCAGTCATACGTTCAAGCGGGATTGCACACTGTGAGTCATGGACATTCGCTCCAGTGATAATTGCCGATACCGGAATCCCTTCTTCGGTCACATCGAGGTGCAGCTTATAGCCTTTCCAATAGCTAAGATTCCCCTGGGAGTTTTTCTTGCAACCCCAGGCACAGGAACTCGGCAATCCTCCTATTGCTTCATGAAGAGGCAAGATTCCCTGCTCTTCGAGCACTGTCAGGCTCTTTTTTTCTCGCTCTTGTCCTTTCTTAGGCCTCCCTCTCTTGCGCTGCGGGAATGCTTTCACATCTTTTTTCTTATTGACTGGTTTTTCTCGAGCACTGATTGCCGTTGAATCCCTCGCCACAGAATCCACTGATTTATCCTTATAGTAGTCCTTCACCATGTTCCCGAGGCTCTGTTCAAGTGAGACATTCTCTGCTAAATAGCGCATATACCTCGAGAAACTTGCTGCACTCGGCAGCTTCCCAAAGCCACAGATCTGCCGTAGGTTCACATCACTTAAGAGCCGTAGCCGTAGGTCACTTGTGGCGACTATCTTGAAATACCGCTTCGCAAGCGCGGCACGGAGAAAGGGTAAAACACTATAGGAAGGCCTTCCTATGTGCTGGTTTCCTTCAGGAAAGCTTTCCACACATAGTTCAATCACCCGCAAGAGAGAAAGAAAACCTTTGTGTTCTGTAGTAAGATAGCTCTCAAACACCTCTTGAAGATCAAAATCTAAGGGCAGCAGCAATTGTAAAGAGCCAAGCACTTCTGATATACTTTTCATTGCGGGGACTCCTTCCTTCTATCTTTGGTTTCCTAATTGATTCCATTATACAAGGTTCGTCCCCGCTTTGCATTAGAAAAATACTTTACTTGTAGAGTTTTGAAAGAGCCTCAGATATTAAAAGACGATCCTCTTTTGCAAAAGCTTGGCTTTTAGCAAGCATCCTTAACCAATTTTCTTTGGGCCGGCGACACTCCACGTCAGCCCTCTTTTTTGCTCTACAATCGCAATAGAAGGCCTAGGCACGTAAAGACTAGCTCGAAGAACTGCGGAATTTCCGCATTTGACTTGAACCCTTTTATTTTTCCTAGTCATTTTTTGCTCCTCTTGCCTATTGGCATGAAATATACCAGGCGCTCATCATGCGCTTTTTATGCTGATAACCTTTTTGAAAGCTTCTTGCATCGCAATGGCCTCTGCTTCCATGTCTTCTTCGATTGTATGGTCAGCATAATGCTCGAGCATGGCTCGCGTCTTGTGTCCTGTCGCACGCATTGCACGTTCTATTGAAAGGCGATTCGTCATCGCTTTTGCGTAACCATGACGGAGGGAATGAAATGAGATTCCTCGCCGCTTGCGTTCATCGTCACTGATTCCTATTGCACGTAGAGCATAAAGAAATCCTCTTGAAAGAAGCTTCTCATCGATAGGCCTATCAGTATATCTACCCCAAAAGACAAAAGTTTCTGCAGTAACCTGTCCAGGATAGCTTCGCAAAAGCCTTATTATCATTGCGCGAATTTCTGGAAGCAAAGGGACTTCTCTTGCTTCTCCATTTTTTGGGCATTTGAGCCTGTCTGAATCGTTCCATGAATGGCGTACAAAAAGACGATCCTCTCCGATATCCTGCGCTTGAAGCGCGACGATCTCGCCAAGGCGAAGACCGCAGGTTGCGGCGATGGCGAATGCCGTCTTATTCCTTTCGTCATAAGCGATGTCTTTGGTTAGCCTGCCATTAGATAGGCACTTAAATTCTTTTGGATTACGATTCCACGCGCTCAAAGGAAGCGCAAATAGTTTTTCTAGCTCTTTTGTAGAAAGTACGCCGCGCCTTTTAACGGGTATATTTGCAAAGCGTTGAACGCCTCTTGTCGGATCGTTCTCGATTATGCCATTTGCAGCAGCCCATCGAAGAGGCGCCGAGCCTGCTGCATATATTTTGTTTATCCTTGCAGGCGAAAGACCTGACTCTGAAAGTTTCACAAGAAAGGCCCTTATATCGGCAGGGCGTAAATCACCAAGACGCATATCCTTAAATGCGGGCTTCCAGTGGCAATTGATCGAACGGATTGTATCTTCGATATGTCGCAAGGTTATTGAATGCTTGAAGGCGCGCCTATCGGAAATATAAGGTCCATCGGGCTGCCATACGCGAAGCAAGAAATCAACGAGAGGCTCCGAAGGTGGAGAATTCTTAAGATATGCATTCTCAATGAAATTACGTTGCTTAAGTGCCTTGAGAACTCTTGAGGCATCATCCTTGGAAAAATCGTCGCCACGAATAAAAGCGATAATTGCATCGACGGTGAGCGCTTCTGATACTGGCTTTTTGACAATTTCTTTTTGTTCAGGAAGGTTGCTTGGTATACCATCTGGGCTTATTCCGTTGCGCATCCAATCTGCGACGACGACAAGCGCTTCATCTCTATCAGAAGTACCAGTAGACCTTCGAGAGGAATAGCTATTGGTTAGCGAATTCCAAAACTGAGCATAGAAAACCCCTTTCCTCGATACAAGAATGAATTTTCGGCGCATGGCTCCTCCTTGTTCAACCTTCCGGTGTACACCGAAGGTGGACAGTGGTAAAAATCCATGGCGCCCGCTGTCGGGTAGTCAGGTTTAATTTCTTATTTTTTAATGAATTATTCTAGCCGAGATCGGGAATCGAACCCGACACCTGCGCATTACGAGTGCGCCGCTCTGCCAGATGAGCTATCTCGGCTTGGTCAGAACGAGCGTACTATAGCAGAAGCAGGCCATAATAATCAAGGCAAGGTTCTTTATTGAATTGCTTTCTCGCGCCTAGGATCTATCCCTGGTTTTTGGATGATCTGCTTTTGCCAAAAGTATATAAACGATTTGAGACACTCGAGACGCTATTGATGGTTTGTCTTGCCAATTCGGCTGCTCCCAGCACTCCAGCTTTGCTCCCGAGCTCTGCTCTGGCCAGAAAAAGCCTTATTGCTGCGGTGCTGTTCAAGGCCTGGATATATCCGCCCAGAAGCTCCCTCATACGCTCGCTGACTAAATCGAGCAGGCCTTCGCGAAGACCAATTCCTCCACCAACTATGATTCGATCCGGTGCGACGGTGAGAGCAATATTAGTGAGCGCATATGCAAGGTATTCGGCTTCAAGCTTCCAAGCAGGGTGTTCTATCGACATGTTTTCTGGCGCTTCTCCCCAGCGAGCAGCGATTGCCGGACCACTGGCGAGCCCTTCCAGGCAATCGCCATGGTGGATACAAAGACCCTCGAATTCATCTGGTCCGGAGTCTGCTGTCCTGGCTCTTGGAACGCGCATATGCCCAATCTCAGGATGGAAGGATGCGCGCATAGGAATACCATCGATTATAATACCTGCGCCGATTCCCGTTCCTATGGTGATATATACACAGCAATGCGTCCCTAGTCCGGCTCCCCATTTCCATTCGCCAAGGCCAGCGGCAGCGACATCGGTTTCGAGCTTGATAGGCACTCCCAGTTTTCTTTGCAATCTCTGCGCAATATCGATATCGCTCCATCCCGGCTTTGGTGTCTTGAGAAGATAACCCCAGAGAGGACTTTCGATTCTGCATTCTATTGGACCGAACATTCCAAGGCCAACGCATTCAATTTCGGAGTCCTTGAAGAACTGGACAACCGCATCCAGGGTTGGCTCTGGATCTGTAGTCGGGATACGCTCTATTCTTAGAATTCGAGGAGTCTTTTCTGGTATATTTGGATCATCGAATTGCAGAACAGCACAGACGAATTTTGTTCCACCGCCTTCAATTGCTCCCACAATCATATTTTTGATCCTATTTCTGATTATCGATTTCTTCAGGCAAGCACTCTGAGCATAAATCTTCTTCGAAAGGCTTCGATATCTTTATAAAATTTGGAGGATTTCGAAAAATAGCCTTTATATAAAAGAAGAAATCCTCATTAGCACCATAAAAGTCAACTATGTGTCCTATCTGGCTATATCCCGAGTTTTCCAGAGTGTTTTCTCCCAGGCTATCTCTTTTTCTGGTTGATGTTTCAAATCGGATCACCGCAAAGGCCATTTTCTTCAGGAGTTCTTGATCGATCATCTCAAAAAGATGCTGGATAGCGTTTGTGGATCGATAATCGCTATCAAGGACAACAAAACGGATATCGAATGTGAAGTTACGCCCTGCTGCCTTATGGATGATTGCAAAAGCGACAAGAGTCTTTCCATCGCGCAGCTCCAGAAGTGTATAATTCTTGCCTGGCGCTTGTTGCCAATCCTTGAGGATTTCCAGCATGAGGTCTATTTCAACGCCCTTAAATGCTCCTGAGTTGCCTGCAACCTGCTCATATTCTTTAAAATCCAATGAAGAAAACATTCATCTGCCTTTTTTCTGTTGCATTTTTTCCAAATGTTGGTGAATAACTATAAGATATGAGCGCAATTGTGTAAACCCATATTTATACAGCAGTATATGATCAGTTGAGCCTCATTTCTGTCCACAAAATACGGTTTTTCATAAAAAGGCGCATTATATTCAATAGAGCTTAAAGCGCCGAAAGTTACGATTATTGGGAATATTTATATATAATATCGAAACAATAGTGCTGGCTCTTTCTATTCCTGGGTCTTCATCCTCTAGAAGCTAATCAGCCCAGCCTTGCACAAGGTTGAGCATGGTATCCACCGAGAGTGCCATTTCTGAGAGAGAAGCCCATTCAAAGCGACTATGATAATTGTAGCCACCTGTAAAGAGGTTTGGGGTTGGGATCCCCATTTCGGTCAAGCGAGAGCCATCTGTGCCTCCTCGGATTGGCTTCATTATGGGTTCGATATTTAGAACCTTTATGGCATTCTTGAGTCTTTCGAGCACTTCAGGGTGCTTATCGAGTTTTTCTTTCATGTTGAGATACTGTTGAGTGACATTGAGTTCTATGTGGCCTTGAGGAAACTGGGCTTCGACTGCCGCAGCAAAGGCTTTCAGTGCGGCTATTCTCTCCTGCATGCGAGAAGCCGAAAAATCTCGAAGATATACTTCAGTCCATGCATGCTCTAGCCCTCCAGACACTTCGATGGGGCAGTAGTAGCCAAACCATCCATCGGTAGCTTCGGGGCTCTCTGAACGCGGCAACATGTCTATAAAGCTTGCCGCCATGGCAACTGCATTGGCGAGTCTTCCGCGAGCGGCGCCAATATGAATCACCTTGCCAAAGAAATCTGCTTTTACGGCATATGCGTTAAAACACTCGGCCTCTATTTCGGGTGCGGCACCACCATCGAGGGTATAACAAGCCTTGGCTCGCGCTTTCCCCAAAGGAAAGATGTCCATCCCCTTGCCTGTCTCTTCGTCAGGAGTAAAGTATATATCGATAGGCCCATGCTTAAGCTCAGGATGCTGAAGAAGATAAGCGACGGCCGTCATGATTTCCGCAATGCCGGCTTTATCATCCGCTCCAAGAAGAGTAGATCCATCGGTCACCACAATGGTATCCCCGACATGCTCATATAGATCGGGGAATTCGCCAGGATCAAGCAGATACTGCTCGGAAAGCCATATTCCCTTACCATCGTAATTCTTTATAACACGAGGCTTTACACCACTTCCCGAAACATCGCTTGCAGTGTCCATGTGAGCCATAAGGCCAATACATGGCACGTGTTCCTTGCCCGGGCTTGCAGGCAGATGAGCGATCAGGTAACAATGCCTATCGAGCTCCAGTTCCGAAATGCCAAGTTCTCTCAATTCTTGTTCGAGTTGGCGCGCAAGATCCCATTGGCCTTCTGTTGTCGGTGTTTTTTCAGCGTGGCGATTGCTCTGAGTATCGATCCTCACATAACTGAGAAAACGGCGGAGCATTTCTTCTGTAAAGGAACGGTTTAGGTAATCGAGTATTGCTATCATAATAGTTTTAATATGACATCTGTATTATGGTTTGCGCAAGGGAGTCTTTACAAATCAAGATGAAACACCATGTTCTTTGACGCAGTGCATATTTTGATTTGGATAGTTCTATGGGATTCTTGTCTCGGTTCTTGTGGCGGAGTATATTATAATACCTTATGACAATTCCAAAGTATCCAGAATTTGCGCCTCTTTCGCTAGAAGCAAGAGATATTCTCTATCCAGCTCTCAATTTGCTGCCAGATGGTATATCGGAATTCACCTTTTCGGGGTTATATCTTTTCCGAAATACCTATGGCTATGAGATTTCACAGATATCAGACGAAAAATTTATCATCTCCGGTCGCTACAAGGGTAGAACTTTTTTCTATATTCCCTGCTGCTTTCCATCGATGGAACAATTCGATGAGCTTATGTTGAATTTCGATTACATGCGCCATCTATCGGAATGCCAGGCTGCTAAACAGAGGATCGAGCTAGAAAGACGTGGATATTTGGTGCGAGAGGACAGAGATAATTTCGATTATCTATATAATCGGGAAGACTTAGCTACTCTCAATGGCCGCGTATATCACAAAAAGCGCAATCTAGTGAATGGCTTTGTAAGCAACTATGCCTGCGAACAGCGCCCTTTGACTAAGGACCGTGCCGCAGATGCATTGCAAGTCCTTGAGGAGTGGAGAGCGGCAAAAGGGGCGGATGGAGACTATGCCGCTGCTCGTGAGGCCATTGAGTGCTTTAATATCCTGGGCTTGCGGGGCGCGGTTTACTATATCGACCGTAATCCCGTAGGCTGGTGCCTTGGAGAACCTCTTGCAAAGGGGAAGATGTTTGCCATACATTTCGAAAAGGCGATCGACAGCTATAAAGGCATCTATCAGTTTATAAATCAAGCCTTTGCCCAGTCTCTGCCTAAGCATTATCTGCTGATCAATCGGGAGCAGGACCTAGGAGATCTGGGTCTTAGGCAGGCAAAAATGACCTATAGGCCTGTAGGTTTTGTAAAAAAATACACTGTCGAGCGTTCTGGGCTAGCTAATATTGTTCCCGCACCGATCGAACCCCCTGCGGAGTGCGGCCCTGGTACTGTCCATGCGTGCGATGAAGATTGATGGAGCTAAGATTCATGGAAGCAAACCCAAGAGCATATTGATCGCTCCTGATCCAAGAATGACCCAGACACCATTGATTTGAGTGAATGCAGTAATGCCAAAGGACGCCAGAGCAAATATCCATGGCATAGGTATGGTATTCTGAGGCAATAGGGTCCAGAGCGTCATAATGATCATCGCCATGCTGCCAGATCGCAAGCTCTCATCGGCTAGGTCTTTCTTTATAGGGATATATCTGGAAAAAGCCAGCGTAAGGGACATCGCCAGAAGTGGAAAAGCTATAACGGAGAAGGTTGCAGCCAGTGCACCGAAAAAACCAGCCTTTTGCCAACCTACCAATGTGGCTGCATTGAGTGCAATAGGTCCTGGCGTGGACTGAGCTATTGCAATGAGCGAGCTAAAGGCATCCACACTCATCCAGCTGGGAACTATTTCTTGCTTGATGAGGCCCACTACCGACCAGCCTCCCCCAAAAGCAACTATACCTATCTTAAAAAATGCTAAAGATATTTTTAGGATTTCCATATAAGCCTTCCTAGGTATATGACCACAATTCCTCCTATCAAAATAAAAAAGGCAGCCGATGGGAAGAGAACGAGTAATATAGTGAGTAACCCCACTTCGATTAAGGCTCTGGTCGTCCATTTCCGATTCTTTGCAGTCTTCCAGAGCATCGAACCTACAAGGCCTGGAACGACAGCGCCAGCTCCTTTCAAAAAGCGCTTGAATAGCTCGGTATCTCCATAAAGGCTGATAAAGCCTCCAACGAGGATAAGCGCAATAAAAGGCGGCAGTACAACCCCAAGCACCGCGGCAATGGCTCCCTTGACGCCCGCTATCTTATAAGAACAGAGAAATGAAGTACTCAGAGCGATCGGGCCTGGAAACACCTGGGCTCGCGAGAAAATTCTATAAAATTCTTCTTCGTCTATCCAACCCTGCTTCTTGAAGGAATTGCCTATGACAGGAACGATCACATACCCGCCTCCAAGCGTAAGTGTATTGATCTGTGCCAATGTAAGAAAAATTCGCAAAGGGGTTGGCTCCGTCTTTTTTGTGGTTTTCTTAGCACCATTTTTCCTAGAGGGGATTTTCATCGATCCTCCTGAATTATGAATTGACATGTGTATCAAAACATATCGAATCGCAAATTTTCAATAGGATCTCTATATCAGGATTAGCATTCAGCCAGGCAATCTGTCCAAAATGCAAATATATGAGCCCTGCGTGAACTTTTTTCTTTTGAAAGAGTTGTTGGGCAGCTATGCAATAAAGCCCAAGTTGAAGAGCATACTTATGAGGCAGAAATCTTCGGTCGGTTTTCAGATCGAGTATTATGACTTCTTCATCCCTTTGGGCTACGAAGTCCATTCTTCCTTCGATAATCCATCTCCCAAGTCCAAGCAAAAAGGGAAATTCGCAACTGTATTTCTTTTCTAGGACAAGAGTTGAGAATGTAGGGGCTTCAAAGAGCGGGGCAAGCTCGGCTGCTGCGTTTTCTATTATAGAGCTTAGATAGCGAGAATCGGTCTTTTTGGCGATAGATGTATCGCTGAACTCTGGTGATGTGCTTCCAAGCAGCTCACGAGATAGGGACGCAGAAGGCCTAAAGTTTTCCATTGTCTTTTCAGCCAAAATATGAACAAAAAGTTCATGTACTAAAGACCCATAGGCACTGAAGTCGAGAGATTCTTGGGTATTTTGGGCTTCGAGTGAAGTTTCATCAAGGGCTTGGGCTTCAGATTGAGCTCGAGACTCTACTGGCCTGAATATACGTTTGCTTACAAAATGCCCGGATAGTTCGCGCGCATAGTCCGCAGCAAGAGACTGCTGCGCAATTATGGCATTTATGCTGCTGGCTGTGATACGCCGAGAATGGCTCCTGGCAACGGAGTCAGAAGGCAGATTTGTCATCTTAGCCGGTTCCATAAACGATTTTTCTGTTTTTGGGGCCGTCTTGCAGAGAGCTTCTTTGGATTTCTGTTCTGATTCTTGTTTTTCTTTCTCAGATAGGAGTTTTTTTTGAGATAATTTTCTGGCACGCAACACGTTTGATCTGGCCCCTTGTATCTCTTTGTCAGAGACCAGCGGCTCGAAAAATAACTGCAAACCCGACAGATGAGCAGGAAGTTGAGTTTTTTCGCTATAGTCTCGTGGGATGAGATGAGCGGTACTCTGAAAGAGAAGTGCATGGAA
>Ga0302248_1000861_pt1 | contig 25845 bp, 19 predicted proteins | sample AAG_UR_Leu_MG_FD_193528 | JGI IMG/M metagenome (GOLD analysis project Ga0302248, IMG submission 193528) | Enriched activated sludge microbial communities from anaerobic digester in WTTP, New Holstein, Wisconsin, United States - AAG_UR_Leu | ecosystem: Engineered > Bioreactor > Anaerobic >... | reverse complement strand
CCTATGCCGGCCTGGCCTTCGCCGTCCTGTGCTGGGCCGCCAACACCGTCCTGGCCCGGGGCGTCATCCAGGAGGTGAACCCCATGGCCCTGTCCTTCTGGCGCTGGGTCTTCGCCCTCGTCATGATTCTTCCCTTCGGATTCCTGTACGTAAAGCGGGATCTGCCCGTAATCAAAAACAACAAGCTGCCGCTTGTCGTTCTCTCCTTCTTCAGCGTCGCCGTTTACAATTCCCTTTTGTACGTCGCCGCCCATTTCACCACGGCCAACAACATGTCCATCGTCACGGCCAGCATGCCGGCCATCACCATCGTCGCGGCCTGGCTGATCATCCACGAACGGCCGCTGGTCTTCCAGGTCCTGGGCGTCGTCATCTCCACGACCGGGATGCTCTGGATCATCTTCCAAGGCTCCCCGGCCAACGTACGGAATCTGGTCTTCAATTACGGAGACCTGCTGGTGATCGTATCCGTGGCGAGCTGGTCCCTATATTCGGTGTTTCTGCGTAAATTCAGGATCGTTTTGCATCCCCTGAGCCTCCTGACCATGACCATCTCCCTGGGGCTGTTGTTCATCGCCCCGTTCTACATCGGGGAAATCATCGCTACCGGAACTTTCAGCTTCACTTTACGGGTCCTGCCGGTGTTTCTGTTTTTGGGCCTCTTTCCCTCGATTCTGGCCTATCTCTGCTGGAATATCGGCGTCGGCCGGGTCGGTCCGAGCACGGCGGCCATGTTCTTGTATTTACTACCAATCTTTGCCGCTTTTCTTTCCTTCGTATTTTTGGGCGAGAGGATCAGCGCCTATCATGTGCTGGGCGGGGCGCTGATCTTCATCGGCCTTTACCTGGCCAAGCCAAAGAACCCCGACCGCAAAAAAATGGTTTATCAGATGGATAGGAACAAGGGATGACTGAATTTTGGGTGGCAATGGGTCTGACCGTATTTGCCGGCATGGCCACGGGGGTGGGGAGCATCATCGCCTTCGCGGCCGGGCGGACGAATTACCGATTTCTCTCCGCGGCCACGGGCTTCTCTGCCGGGATCATGCTCTATGTATCCTTCGTGGAGATCTTTCCCGAAGGCCTGGCTGCCCTCACCCTGCACTACGGCGACGACCGGGGTCCCTGGTTCAACGCCGCCGCGTTCTTCGGCGGCATGCTGATCATCGGCCTGATCGACAATCTGGTCCCGGCGGCTGTGAACCCCCATGAAACCCACGCCGAAGCGGAAGCCCGGCCGCTCCACGACCCGGCGGCGCCGCCGCCGGAATCGGCCGCCGCCGCATTGTCCGATCCGGAAAGGGCCGCCGCCGGCTTCCACGACCACGGCCGCCCGGATCATCATCTTATGCGCACGGGTCTGTTCACCGCCCTGGCCATCGGCATCCATAATTTTCCCGAGGGCATGGTAACATTCCTCGCCGCCCTGGAAGATCCATCTCTGGGGATCGTCATCGCCCTGGCCGTCGCCCTGCACAACATCCCGGAAGGGATCAGCGTTTCCGTGCCGATCTACTACGCCACGGGCAACCGCCGTAAGGCCTTTTTCTACTCCCTTGTTAGTGGCCTGGCCGAACCGGCGGGGGCGGCCATCGGCTATCTGGCGATCCTGTTCTTCCTGGGCGGCCGGGGGGAGGCGATCCCGCCATCGCTCATGGGCATCCTGTTCGGAGGGATAGCCGGCGTCATGGTTTACATCAGCCTGGACGAACTGCTGCCCGCCAGCCGGGCCTATGGAAAGGGACACGACAGCCTTTTGGGGCTGGTCGCGGGAATGCTGGTCATGGCCCTGAGCCTCCTGCTGATGAAATGAATCCCCGCTCCGGAATCAGAAACTCAGCGTTACCGACATGCCCCCCACCAGATAGGAGTTCTGGCGGTCGGCAAAGGTCGTGTCACACTGCATGCTCCGGAACATCATGTCGTATTTCGCGTCGTCAACCATGGGAAAGATATAGGAAATCTGTGGCGTGACGGTAAGATACGCCGTCGGTTTGACGGGCAGGGTCAGGGAGATCACGGCGTCATGGAAATTATTGTACCGGTCGTTCAACGACCCGTCCGGCTTGCGGTCCGTACCGTTACTGTTGATCTTCAGGCGGTTTTCATCCTGGCTGATCAGGTAGCTGGCCGAGGCGGCCAGGGTCATCCCGACATATTCGTTGATCGGAAAGGTATGGGAGACGCCCAGCGACATATACCAGATCTGGGTGCTGTCGAAGGAGCGGCCCACCTTCAGTTTCGGGGCCAGGATTGTATTCAGGCCCAGGGTCAGGGAGACCTCCTGGTCATCCTTCATGTCCGGCCCGGCCCCGGTGACGTCGGAATTCCAGAAGGCGGCGTTGCCGAAATAGGCATAGGCCACGCCGGCATTCACGATTCCGAAGGACCGGTTATAGGCCAGGGTCACATCGGTTTCCGTCCAGTTTTGCCGTTTGTCGCCCTTGTAGGTGCACGTCTCGGACAGATAGGGACGGGTATCAAGGTTTCCCCAGATGGCGAGGGATAAGCCCTTGTAGCCCAGGAAAACCTCGGGCTGGATGACGATGCTGTTCCGGGACAGTTCATCGCCCTTGGAGATGTAGTTGCTTAAAACGCTTACCGTCAGATCGGCCGTAGGTTTCACCGGCTCGGCCTTTTGCTCGGCCCGCTGCTCGGGCTTTTTGGACCCTTCCGCCGAGGTCGCCGCCGCGGCGCCGGCAACGGTGCCGCAAAAAAACATGAGCGCCGCCAACCAAACGATAGGGCTAATCTTTTTGCCTCTCATATCGACCATCCTCGCTTCTTTTCATTATTCAATGCCGCCTGAAGAGCCGCCGTATAGCCGATTTGCCAGCAAAAGGAAAGTGGATACTGATCAGCGTCCAAATTATGAGGCACGGAATACCGCCCATAAAAATAAACCCGGCCCATAGGACAAAACCCGACCCGTCCTTCCCTCCGCCCTGACGCGTATTGCCGCCGTTTTCCCATTTCACAATCATCCTTTCCCCGATTGTTGAAAAACGTCTCCGGGATTATCTTAGGGCCGAAAGAAAGAAAGAGGAGGCAAAAAGACCATGACGACCAGAGGCATCCAGAGAATCGAGTTCAGGCCCGAGCGAGACATCCTGGGGAAGACCATAGCGAGGAACGGCGCCGGCCGCCACGCCATGGCGGGTTGTCAAGGGTTGTAGATTTAATCACGGAGAAAAAGAGAGGAGGCAGGAGCCATGAGAAAGACGGGAGCCAAAGACAAAGAGAGATTCGCCAAGAAGGCGGGCAAGACCTGGCTGGACCCCATGTGCACCCCCGTGGTCACCGGGTAGGACAAGGAACGGAGCATCAAACGATTCACATTGCAAAGAGAGAGGAGGCAGGGATCATGAAGAAGGAAAAGAAGACATACCGGGGCTGGGTTGACCCAATGGCCACCCCCTATCAGTACAAGAAGGGCTGATGACCGGACAAACAAGGAAGATCTGCCGCCTGGACGGCAAGATCTCCGGGGAGAGGCGGCACACCCGGACAACATGATTACCCGCCTCTCTCATACTAAAGGGCGGAGTCGAACGGACTCCGCCCTTTGTTTTTCCCGCCTTCGCCGCCCTCCCCTCGTCATACCCCCGGCAGATATAAAGAAATTGCTGCTGCCTCTTGCCGCACCCTAATTTATAATGATAAATTCTTCCAGCCAATGATTGACTGATTTCACAATCCATGTCAAAAGCAGGCCGTAAAAGATCGTGGAAGCCCTGATCGAAATCCCCTTCAGCTTCTATAACACGTTCGTCATCGAAAACAATTACGGCTTCAACACCACGACAAAGCACTTGTGGCTGTCCGATCTGCTCATGACAACGGCCCTTGGCCCTCGTGATTCTGTCTATACCGGTCTCTGCGGCCCCTGCACTGATTGCCGGGAGTTCCGGTTTAGGGCTCAGCGGTTGAAACAACATTACCAATAAGGACGGAAATGGATAACGGACCACTCAACAAGCAAGGAAAGGAATGATCATGGGAACAGTACACCGGACCGGATGTGTCCTCTGCCCCCAGAACTGCGGGTTGGAGGTCGAAGTGGAGAACAACCGCATCGTCAAGGTAAGGGGAGACAAGGGCAACGTCCGCAGCCGGGGATATGTCTGCCGGAAGGGATTGAATATCGCCAACCACCAGCATAACGTTGACCGTCTGAAATACCCGCTGAAACGGGTGAACGACGGCTTCGAGAGGATCTCCTGGGACCGGGCGATGGACGAGATTGCCGCGAAGCTGAAGGACATTGTCGGGCAATACGGACCCAAATCCTTTGCCTACATGGGCGGCGGGGGACAGGGATGCCATTTTGAAGCGGCTTTCGGCGTGCGCCTGATGCGCGGCCTGGGCTCACGCTATCATTACAGCCCCCTGACCCAGGAGTTTTCGGGCCTCTTCTGGGTCAACGGCCGGATGTTCGGCCGCCAGAATGTTTACGCGGAAATAGACGCGGAGGAGACGGACTTCCTTTTGGTCTTCGGTTGGAACGGCATGGAGAGCCACCAGATTCCCCAGGCGCCCAGACAACTTCAGAAGATTGCCCAGGATCCGAACCGGAAGCTCGTCGTCGTCGATCCCCGCCGTTCCGAAACGGCCAAAATAGCCGACATCCATCTGCCCATACGTCCCGGAACCGATGCCCTCCTCCTGCGGGCCATGATTGCCGTCATCCTCCAGGAGGGATGGGAAAACAGGGAATACCTGGCAAGGCACACCTCGGGCATGGAGGCGATCCGGGAGCTCTTCATGGGTTTTGACGCCCCGCGGGCCGTAAAGACATGCCGCCTCGACTTTGACCAGGTGCGCGAGCTGTGCCGGCAGTTTGCGACGCGCCGCTCATGCCTGCGTTACGACCTGGGGCTCCTGATGAACCGCCACAGCGCCGTGTCGTCTTACCTTGCCGCGACGCTCCTGGCGATCTGCGGCCGGATCGGCGTTCGGGGCGGCAACGTCTTCCACGGCCAGATGATCCCCCTGGGAAGCCACTCCGACGAGCGCGATCCCAGGACCTGGCGGACCGTGGCGACGAATTTTCCCGCCATCGTAGGCTGTTTCCCTCCCGCCGCCATGCCCGAGGAAATCCTGTCCGATCACCCCGAGCGCCTGCGGGCCGTCATCGTCTCCGGCGCCCATCCCCTCCGTTCCTATCCCGACACAAAGGCCTACGAGGAGGCCTTCAAACGTCTGGATCTCCTCGTGACCGCCGAGCTGGCCATGACGGAGACGGCCGCTTTGTCCCACTATGTCCTCCCGTCGCGGTCGGGATATGAGTCCTGGGACGGCACCTTCTTCCCCATGACCTTTCCGGGGATATACTTCCAGATGCGCAGGCCGATCATCGAACCGGAAGGGGAACCCCTGGAGCTGGGGGAGATCCATCTGCGCCTCGCCGATCGCCTGGGACTGATCCCCCCGATCCCCGAAAGCCTGTACCGGGCCGCGGGAGAGGGCCATGTGGCCTTCGGCCTCGCCCTGATGGAATATGCCGGGAAGGAGCCGGCGGCCATGGGCGCCATGCCGTTCATTTTGGGGAAAACCCTGGGGAAGGCCAAGGGGTCCGTTCATCTTGCCGCCCTGTGGGGGATGATGCAGACCGCCCCCAAGGCCTTCCGTAAAAACGCCGCCCGGGCCGGATTCAAGCCGGGGATGATGATGGGAGAGGAACTGTTCCGGGAGATCATGGATCATCCGGAGGGACTCTGGATCGGCCGGATTGACCCGGAGGACAACCTCGCCTCCTTGCGGACGGAGGACGGAAAGATCAACCTCGCAATTCCGGAGCTTCGGGACGAGTTGGAAAATCTCGACGCCGAACATGAGGAGGCGGCCCTGACGCCCGATCCCGCCTTCCCCTTCGTCCTCATGGCGGGGAGACACTTCCGGATGAACGCCAACACCTTGATGCGCAACCCTGCCTGGAATAAAGGCAAGCGGGACTGCACCTTGTTGATTCACGGAGACGATGCGGCGGCGCTGGGCATCAGGGACGGCCGGACGGTCCGGGTCACGACGGAGGCCGGTTCCGTGGAGATCGAGGCGGAGGTGACGGAAACAGCCCACCGGGGCCACGTCGTTATCCCCCACGGCTTCGGCATGGTTTACGACGGAAGGGTCCACGGCGTGAATGTGAACCTCCTGACAAAGAATACGAACCGCGACCGGCTGGGGACGCCCATGCACCGTTATGTTCCCTGCCGGGTCGAGGCCATTTGAATTTCTGAAATTGTTGGAGGAATCAAGGATATGGTAGGCTCCTCAAAAGTGATTTGGGCCGGCCATTCCTGAAAATTCCCCGGTGATCCTGAATAAAGATGGGACAATAGTGGGACAAAATCAGCGGACTAATGAAAAAAAGGGGCTAACCACCATTTGGTTAACCCCTTGATTTTATTGGCGCGCCCGGCACGATTCGAACGTGCGACTTTCAGATTCGTAGTCTGACGCTCTATCCAGCTGAACTACGGGCGCGTATGGATAAAAATGGCGGAGAGAGCGGGATTTGAACCCGCGGTACACCTTTTAGGGCGTACAATCGCTTAGCAGGCGATCGCTTTCGACCACTCAGCCATCTCTCCGCGATCGAACTTTTCTGGCGGAGGGAGCAGGATTCGAACCCGCGAGACTTTCGCCCAACGGTTTTCAAGACCGCCGCCATAGACCACTCGGCCATCCCTCCGTTATCGTCATAACTTGTAGGCGGCCCTTACCCTATTGCGGGAATCCTGTCAATCCCTTTCATGTATGGACGCAGGACGTCGGGGATTACGACGCTGCCGTCGGCCTGCTGATAATTCTCCAGGACGGCCACCACCGTCCGCCCCACCGCCAGTCCCGATCCGTTCAGGGTATGGACGAACTCGATCTTTCCCGACTCCTCCCGGCGGAATCGGATCGAAGCGCGCCGGGCCTGGAAATCCTCGAAGTTACTGCACGACGATATCTCCCGATAGGCATCCTGTCCCGGCAGCCAGGCCTCCAAATCGTAAGTCTTGGCCGAGGAGAAGCCCAGATCCGCCGTACAGAGGCTGACGGTCCGATAAGGGATCTTCAGGAGTTGGAGGACCTCTTCGGCGTTGGCCGTCAGCTTTTCCAGCTCGTCATAGGATGTCTCGGGTCTGGAGAACTTCACCATCTCCACCTTGTTGAACTGGTGCTGGCGGATCAACCCCCGGGTGTCCTTGCCGTAGGAACCCGCCTCGGCCCGGAAACACGGCGAGTAAGACACATAATAGATGGGCAGATCCTTTTCGCTCAGGATTTCGTCCCGGTGGATATTGGTCACCGGCACCTCCGCCGTGGGGATCAGGAAATAATCCACCACGTCCACCCGGAAGAGGTCCTCCTCGAATTTGGGAAGCTGTCCCGTTCCGGTCATGCTGGCCCGGTTGACCATGAAAGGCGTCAGCACCTCGGTATAGCCGTGTTGAAAGATGTGCAGATCCAGCATGAAGTTGAAGATGGCCCGCTCCAGCATGGCACCCAGCCCTTTGTAAACGGTAAATCGGGCGCCGGTGATCTTGGCCCCCCGCTCGAAATCCAGGACGCCCAGGGCTTCGCCGATATCCCAGTGAGCCTTGGGCGGGAAGGAAAAGACCGGTATTTCCCCCCAGGTCCGGGCCACCGGGTTGTCTTCCGACGAGGCGCCGTATTCCACCGTTTCGTGGGGGATGTTGGGGATAACCATGACCAGGTTGTTGAGATCCTCCTCCACCTTCTTCAGTTCCTCGTCCAGGGTCTTGATCCGAGCGGAAACATCGCCCATGCGGGCAATCAGTTCCAGGGCGTCCTCCTTCTTCTTCTTTTTCTCCCCGATCTCCTTGGAGACGGTATTGCGGTCGTTGCGGAGTTTTTCTACCTCCTGAAGGATGTCACGACGGCGCGTGTCCAGATCGAGAAACGGAGTCATGTCCATTTCCTGCCCCCGCTCCAGCATCTTTCTTCTTACCAGCTCCGTATTTTGGCGGATGAATTTGATGTCCAGCATGGTTTGCGTCCTTTGGTATTATTTACGATAACAGTCTAAAATGCCTATCACTTTTGATTTTTCAAGTCAACCTCTTTATCTTTTCCCACGGAGCTTGGCCTTTACCGTGCGGATCACCATCACCATCTCCGGACACTTCAAAGCCCAAGAGGCGGCAAAATATGTCGTCAGTCCGGACATGACGCTCATCGTAAGAAACAGGAGACGTTGATCGAGGGGGCCGGCGATCCGCCAGGGAATGATCGTCTCCACAAGCAGGATGGAGAGCCACATCACCAGGGAAGCGGCGGACACCTTACACAAAGAGCGGTAAAAGTCCCGGTTCAAATAGGAACCGATCCGTTTTTTCAAAACGATACCAAGCACGAATACGTTCACCGCCGAGGCAAGGGAGGTCGCGAGGGCCAGACCGCCATGCCGCATCGGCCCCATGAGCATGATGCTGGCGGCGACATTGACGATCAGGGCGACGATCGCTGCCTTCATGGGCATCTTGGTGTCCTGGAGGGAATAGAAGGCCGAAACGATGACCCGAATCACCGAAAAGGCCCACAAACCCAGGGTGTAATAGAGCAGCGCCTCGGCGGTTTTGACGGTGGCGGCGGCGTCGAAGGCCCCCCGCTGAAAAAGCACCGAGAGGATCGGCTCCCGAAGGGCCAACAGGGCCACGGTGGCGGGAACGGTGATAAAGAGGATCAGCCGCAGGGAAAAGGAGATGGTCTTCTTGAAATCCTCGAATTCCCCCCGGGCCACCTGGTCGGAAAGGCTGGGCAGGGCCGCCGTCCCCACGGCGATGGCGAAAACGCCCAAGGGCAGCTCGACGATGCGGTCCGCGTAGTAGAGGTAAGAAACGCTCCCCTTGGGGAGGAGAGAGGCCAGAACGGTCCCGATAAAGACATTGATCTGATAGATGGCGGCCCCAAAGGCCGCGGGCATCATGAGGAAGCCGATCCGCTTCAGCCCCGGATGGCGGAACCGGAAATTCGGCCGGAGACGAACCCCCATCTTGAGGAGAAACGGCCACTGCATGGCCAACTGGAGAACCCCGCCGACCATTACTCCCACGGCCAGGGAGAAGACGGGTTCGGAAAAGAAATCCCGCAGCAGGAGGGCGGCGAGGATCATGGAGATGTTCAAGACCACCGGCGACAGGGCCGGAGCCGCAAAGTGGCGCAGGGAATTGAGGATCCCCATGCAGAGAGCCACCAGGGAGATAAAGAAGATATAGGGGAACATGAACCGGGTCAGCAGGACCGTCAGTTCATATTGAACGTCATGCTTGACGAACCCCGGGGCCATGACGGCGACGATGAACGGCGCGAACAGTACGCCGGCGATGGAGACGACGACCAGAACCACCGAGAGGGAGGTAAAGGCCACATCGGCCAGTTCCAGGGCCTCCTGACGGGAACGTTTCTTTAAATATTCAGTGAATACGGGAACGAAGGAAACGGTCAGGGAGCCTTCCGCCAGGAGGCGGCGCAGGAGGTTGGGGATCCGAAAGGCAACGAAAAAGGCGTCGGTAACCAGGCCGGCGCCGAAGAAGCCGGCGACGACCATGTCGCGGATGAAGCCGAAGACCCGGCTCAGCATTGTTGCCAGCCCGACAACCCCCGCTGCCCTGGCAACCTTTTCGTTTTCCCTGCTTTTTTCCTCCGGCTGCGACATCATCTGATATTTCTCTCCCCGACAGGTGCGGTCATCCGGCTTTTTACCGCCCTTGCCAGGGCGACGCATGCGGGAGAAACGGAACGCCGGGGGGGGAGGTTCCGCACCCGGGTGGCGGGCCGGGCTCCCGGTGGTCATGGATTCGCTCCCGGAATAAATTCTAACCGCCCTGCTTATCTTCTCCCATCAGGCGTTCCATCTCCCGGCGGCCGCAGCCGGTCACGGCGATAACCTTTCTCGTGGCATTGTGTCCGGCGACAATGGTCACCTGGCCCTTCTTGATCCCCAGACCGGACGCCAGGAAGGAGACGATCTCCTCGTTCGCCCGCCCGTCCACGGGGGGCGCCGTCACCTTGATCTTCAAGGCATCGCCGTGGATGCCGCAGATCCCGCACCGGGAGGAACGGGGCAGCGCCTTGACGTTCAGCAAAAAACCTTCCGGGGTTTCCCGAATCATCAGTGGAAATACATGGCCGCCTGAATCATCGTCTTCACGAGGAAAAACTGGAGGAAGTAAACGATGAGGATGACGATGATCGGCGAGACGTCAATCCCCGAAGCTCCGAAGGGCAACCGGCGGCGAATGGGCGCCAGCACCGGCTCCGTGGCCCGGTAAAGAAAATTGACGATGGGATTGTAGGGGTCGGCATTGACCCACGAAATGACGGCCCGGAAGATGATGATCCAGACATAGATGCTCAGAATCAGATCGATGATCTTGGCGAGTGCGACGATAAAATTACCCATTACGAACATGACGGTATCCTCTTGCGGCGGTTCTACAGAGACCCGGCAAATTCCCGGACGTGCCGGTTGAATTTCTCGGGGTCTTCCATCATAACCAGATGCCCGGAGTTTTCGATCAACGCCATCCGGGCGCCCGGGATATTATCCTTGATGTATTGGGAATACTCCGGCGGCATCATCTTGTCTTCCGCTCCACAGACAACCAGCGTGGGGATGTTGATTTTCTTCACCTCTTCGGTCAGGTTCAAATCGTTGCAGGCCGAGAAATCGCCCTGCATGACCACCGGATTCGCCCTGGCAAAGCCCGCCGAGAGGATCTTCGCGAACTTTTCCCGGTTCTGTCTGGCCAGGGAAAGCTTGGCCGCCATTTCGATGATGGGCAGCGGATCTTTCAGGAGACCGGCGAGGATCGCCGGATTGACCCACATGGTAACCCCGCCGCCGACAGGAACTACGCCCGCCGGCAGTTCCCCGTATCGAACAGCGAAGGAGAGGCTTATGGCGGCCCCCAGGGAATGCCCGATGAGGATCGGTTTCTCGACCTCGAATCCGGCCAGGATCTTCCGCGTCCAGTCCACATAGGCATCGACGCTCCGCTCCCCATTTCCCTCCGATTGCCCGTGTCCGGGCAGATCCACCGCCAGAACGTTGAAATCGTTTTTCAGGTCTCCATACTGATATGCCCAGTGGGTGTGGTCTCCCCCGGAGCCATGTATGAAGACGAGATGACGGATGCCGTCCCGCCAGCGTTCGCTGCTGGTCCATCCGGCGATCTGGATGCCGTCGATTTCCCTTTTCGTTATCATTTCCACCTCCCCGGCGTCTGACTATTTCGGGTTGCCCGGCCCAAGCGTTGCCGCCGTGATAAAAACAGCTATTTATGTTCCCCCGGCCGGCACGGCCTTTTTTTCCGGACCCACCGGTGCGCCTTTCGTAACACATCTTCCTTATCTTCCGCAACCGGGTATTTTTCCCATCAACCTATTGACACCGGGGCAAAAAAAGGATTACAGATTCGCACGTTCATTATTCAATCAAGGGGGGAGACGTTATGTTGAAAGGGAAAAAAATCGGGGTAATCGGGGGCGGTAAAATGGGGGGAGCCCTCATCGGCGGCATCCTCGCCCATCATCTGGTTCCCGCGGAGGCGGTGATCGTTGCCGACGTGGATAAAAGGCAGCGTGAGGAGCTGGAAAGAAATCACGGCGTCAAGACCACGGAAGACAACCGCCTGGCCGCCAAATTGGCGCAGATAATCATTCTGGCCGTGAAACCTCAGAACATGGCCGAGGTCCTGGCTGGCATCTCCGGGGTTGTGGACAAAAACAAGCTCGTCATATCCATCGCCGCCGGCATTCCTATCCGGTTCATCGCCGAGCGACTCAAAGCGGGGGTGCGGATCATCCGCACCATGCCCAACACCCCCGCCCTGATCGGGGAAGGGATGGCCGCGCTGGCGGCCGGAGCGGGGTCAACCGGGGAGGACATGGATACGGCCCTCCATATTTTCAGCTCCGTGGGGAAAACCGTCGTTGTCAAGGAAGAGCAACTGGACGCGGTGACCGGCTTGAGCGGCAGCGGGCCCGCCTATGCCTTCATCATGATCGAGGCCCTCGCCGACGGCGGGGTGCATATGGGACTCAGTCGCGACACGGCCCTCACCCTGGCCGCCCAGACCCTGCAGGGCGCGGCCCGGCTCTTCCTTTCCGGGGAAAGGCATCCCGGCCAGTTGAAAGACATGGTGACCTCGCCGGGAGGAACGACGATCGCCGGGATCAGGGTCCTGGAGGACGGCAAGCTCCGGGGCACCCTCATGGCCGCGGTGGAAGCGGCGACCCTGCGTTCCAAAGCCCTGGGAAGCTGAATCGCGCCATCGGCAGGTGGCAGGATGCAAACACACCGGCGGCCCGGCATCCTCTCCCGCTCTTCCCCGCCTCGCTGATACCCCGGAAAGGGCATCGGCAGGTGGGAAAAAAGGATAATTAAGTCGGCAGCAATGAAATGGCGGTCCCGCCGGTATGGTGCTCAGGGGCCGGCCGCTTCCGGCGGCGTTTCGTCTCCGGTGTCGGGAAACCCGGAAGGGATTTCCTTCCCCGGCGGTATTTCACCACCGGCTTCCGGAGTTTCCGAAGGTGCGGCTGCCTGCTTCCTGCGCTGGGAGGCACGGCCAGGGCTCCGTCTTTTCCTTCGGGGCGCCTTAGCGGGCTCCCCTTCCTTTTCCGTCAGGTCACCAGTCGTTTCCGCGGGTAAAGGCCCGTCGGATGCCGGCGTGGTTTCCACGGCGGCAGCGACCTTCCCCGTTTTACGCGACCGCGTCCTTTTGGACGGGGGTCTTTCGATCTTCCGGGCATCCTCCGGCATCTGCGCGGATACGGCATCACTCCCCGCCGCCGCTACGGTTCCCGATCCTTCGGTCTCTTCCTTCGCTTCCATTACCGGCTTCATGGCCGGCGCCACCTCCGATGCGAAGGAATCAGAATCTTCCACCACCGTTTGGCCGGCATCGTCATCGATGTCGGATGGTTCTCCGAACGCTCCGGCATCCGTCTCCATGACCGCCGACGTCGTGAAGGTCTCCGCTTCTCCGGACCCCGTAACCTTATTCCCGGACAGGGACGCCGTGTCGGCGGTGGATTTTTTCCGGCGGTGCCGGGAGCGCCGGCGTGACTTCTTCTTCGGCGTTTCACCTGGGGCGGCCGCCGGTTCCGCCGCCGGTCCTGCCGCTGCCCCCTCGGTATCCTTCACCACAACCCCGTTTCTTCCCCCCCGGGGCGTCTCCCGCTCCCGAGGTTTCCCCGCGCCGCCGTGATGGTGCTCCTTGGCCGTGTCGGCGTTTTTATCCTTCTCCGTAACGCCATCCGGCACCCCCTCCCGGGCTTCGTACTCCATTCGGACTTCATCCCAAGGCATGTCCGCATGCCCGGAAATATGAATCGACATCTCGCACATGGATTCGAGCCTGCTTATCTCCAGACGCTTCTGGTTCAAAAGATAATCGGACACCGGATGGGGCAGGCTTACCTTCAGCCCCGAGTAGATTCTCTTGACGGCCTGGGACTCTATTTTCCGAAAGGCGCTCAAAGCTATATATTCCAGAGACGGTCGGAAACCGGTACCCTTGCAGTGGGGGCAGGCGGTGTAGCTTATCTCCTGAATCGTCGATTGTTTCTTCTGCCGGGAAAGCTCCAGCATGCCGAATTTCGAGATCTTGGACATTTGAATGCGGGAACGGTCCACGCTCAGGGCCTTTTTGAAGGCCCGCTCGATCTCGAGCTGATGCTGGCGGTCCATCATGTCGATGAAGTCGATGACGATAAGGCCGCCAAGGTCCCGGAGGCGCAACTGGCGGGCAATTTCCTCCGCCGCCTCGAGGTTGGTGCGGAAGGCGGTCTCCTCCACATTCCGCTTATTCGACCCCCGGCCGGAATTGACATCGATGGTAATCATCGCCTCCGTGGGATTTATGATCAGAGAGCCCCCGGATTTGAGATCCACCCGTTCCTGATAAATGACCCGGATCTGATCTTCGAGGCTGTACCGGTCGAAAAGGGGAACCATATCCTTGTAAAGCTTGATGATCTTCACCATGCGGGGCGAGACGGTTTTGCAATAGGCCCGCATCTTCCGGAAGGTCTCCGTATCGTCCACAAGGATCTCCTCGATTTCCGAGGTGAAATAATCCCGGAGGGAACAGATGCCGAAATCGCTCTCCTGATAGATGACCGCCGGCGCGGGAATAGAAGCCGCGGCTTTCTGAATCTCTTTCCAGAGCCGGGATAGGTGCTGATAGTCCCTGGCAAGTTCCTGCTTGGTCCGGCTCATTCCCGCCGTGCGGATGATGAATCCCATCCCCTCTTCCAGTTTGATCTGGCCCATGATTTCCTTGAGGCGTTTCCGGTCCTCCTCGTCCTCGATCTTCCGGGAGATGCCGCCGCCCTGCTTGTTCGGCATCAGGACGAGATAACGCCCCGGCAGGGATACGTAGGTGGTAAGCAACGCCCCTTTGCGTTCGCTCACCTCCCGCATGACCTGGACGATGACTTCCTGACCAACCTTTAAAAACGACCGGCCGTGGCCATGACCACCTTCCGGTCCGTTTTCTCCTTCCCGGCGCTCGATGAAATAATCCTGGCTAACATCCCGGAGGGGAAGAAAACCGTCCTTCTTTCCGCCATAGCTGACGAAGGCCGCCTGAAGACCCCGTTCGACCTTCATGACGATACCTTTGTAGATGTTGCCCGTTATGGGCTCCTTGACGGCCATCTGGATATTGTAATCTACCAGTTTGCCGTCATCCACGATGGCCATCCGCTTCTGTTCCGGATGTACCGCGTTGATAAGCATTTGATTTCCCATATTTTTTACCTGTAAATGTTCTATGTGAAGGCCGAGACATCGCCCTGTCCGACACGGATGATATCCACGACATCGTCTTCCAGACTTATCACCGTGGACTGTCCTCCCTGGCAGACGCCACCATCGATAATCAGATCGACGCAGTGCCCGAAGCGCTCCCGGATCAGGACCGGGTTGTTCAGGGTCTCCCCGTCTTCAGCCTTGACGCTGGTGCTGATTATCGGCTGTCCCAGTTCTTTGACCAGGGCCAGACAGATGGGATGATCCGGGACGCGGATTCCCGTCGTCTGCCGCTTGGGCAGGATGATCTTGGGAACGAGACGCGACGCCTGAAGGACGAAGGTATAAGGTCCCGGCAACAGGCGCCTCATGGTGCGGTAGGCGTAATCGGTTACGAAGGCGTATTTGCTGATGTCCTTGAGATCGGCGCAGACAAAACTGAAGGGCTGTTTCTTGTTTCGCTTCTTTATTTCGTAAATCTTTTCTATGCCTCTTTTATTGAAAAGGTCGCAACCCAAACCATAGACCGTATCGGTAGGGTAGATAATGATCCCCCCGTCCCGGAGGACTTCCACGGCCTTCCTGATCAGGCGCGGCTGGGGATTCTGGCTGTTGATGGCGACCAGCATCTTCTTTTCTCGAACCGTTATTCCATAACAGCGCGTCCTGTATCAGAAACGGTGGAGATTAGCAACGAAATATCATCATCACCACGGCGGAGGAAGATTCTCGCATTCCTCCAATGAAATCGAACCTGACGTCATCACCGGTTATTCATTTTATCCCTGTCCTTGCTGAGCTTGTACTGGAGGCTGTCCACCAGGGCCAGCCAACTGGCCTCGATGACATTTTCCGAAACGCCGATGGTGGTCCAGGTATCGTCTTCGTCCTGGGATTCGATGGTCGTGTTGACCTTGGCCGCCGTTCCTTCGCTCCCCTCGACAATCCGGACCTTGAAGTCGGTGAGGCGCATCCGGTTCAACTGGGGATAGAACTTGGTCAGGGCCTTCCGCAGGGCGTTATCCAGGGCGTTGATGGGACCGTTGCCCTCCGCCGCCGTCAGTTCCTCCTCACCGCCCACGGTGATCTTGATCGTAGCCTGGGCCTGGGACGGGTGATGGGCCGTCTTGGTGGCAATGACATTGAAGCACTCCAGGGTGAAGGGTTCCACAAACTCCCCGGTGATTTTCTTGATCAACAGCGACAGCGACCCTTCCGCCGCATCGAATTGATACCCCTCGTCTTCCATACGCTTGATCTCGTCCACGATCCGGCGGCTCAACCCGTTGTTCTGTCCCAGATCGATGCCCAGTTCCCGGGCCTTGTATTCGATGTTGCTCTTCCCCGCCAGATCCGAGACGAGGACCCGCTGCTTGTTTCCCACCCGTTCGGGGGCGATATGCTCGTAGGCCAGGGGATTCTTGAGGATGGCGCTTACATGGACCCCTCCCTTGTGGGCGAAGGCGCTGCGGCCGACAAAGGGCCGGGAATTCAGAGGGGAGATGTTGGCCACATCGGCCACGTAATTGGACAGATTCGTCAGGTGACTCATCGCCTCTTCGGAGAGGCAGTTCTTCCCCATTTTCAACTGGAGATTGGCGATGATGGGAATCATATCGGCATTGCCGCAGCGCTCCCCGTAGCCGTTTATGGTCCCCTGGACCATCGTGGCACCGGTCCGGATCGCCGCCAGGGAGTTGGCCACTCCCAGGCCCCCGTCGTTGTGGGCATGGATTCCCAGCTTCCCCGGCGGCACGTGGCGGGCGATTTCCGCCGTCATGGCCTCGATTTCATGGGGCAGCGTCCCGCCGTTGGTATCGCACAGGACGACCCAGTCGGCACCCGCCGTCAAGGCCGTGGCTATGGTCTGACGGGCGTAATCGGGATTCCGCCGATAGCCGTCGAAGAAATGCTCGGCGTCGTATATCACTTCTTTTCCCTGTTCTTTGAGGTAGGCGACGGTTTCCCCGATCATGGACAGGTTCTGTTCCGGAGAAATTTCCAGGATATCAGTGACATGGAGATCCCAGGTCTTGCCGAAAACGGTCACCACCGGGGTTTCCGCGGCAATCAGGGCCCGGATGTTGGGGCATTCCTCCACCAGCAGATCGGCCCGGCGGGTGCTGCCGAAGGCCGTCAAGCGGGCGTTCTGGAACTTAACGTCCTTGGCCAGCTCGAAAAAACGCACGTCCTTGGGATTGGAACCCGGCCAGCCTCCCTCGATATAGGGGAACCCCATCTCATCCAAACGATTGGCAATGCGCAGCTTTTCCTCGGCAGTGAAATTGATCTGTTCTCCCTGCGAACCATCCCGGAGGGTGGTATCGTACATCATTATCTCCCGCATCTTCATAAATCCTTTTCCTCCCGAAAAAAAATCCGCTACCAGGGGACCTGATAACGGATTTTGTGAGTTGCTTTATTTCTTATCTAAACACTAAACCACGATCAGGCCCCGGTATTTTCCGGCCTAATTATGCCGATAATAATAATGCCGATGATCGTGTTCAGTTTCATGCCGCTCATGGTAAATTTCTTATTCGGTCGCTCCCCATAATCCGTTCCGGATCTTTTGTCAACATAAATATGGTGATCTTCCCCATTGCAAATGTCGGCGACATCTATTAGGATCGGCGACATCGTGATTGCGCATATTTATAAACGTTCATCAGGAGGAACGCCCGAAAAAAAGACGGGGGGGAGGAGTGCGCGACGGTCATTCTTTCGCAGGATCATGGCGATCTCCCTCATGATGACGTTGCCGCTGCTGTTTGCCTGCGGAAGCATGGATATCGAGGCGCCCCCGCCCGCCGCCACCGGCTCGGGTCCTGCATACGGCGACATCATCGTCGAGGGTTCCATCGGCGATGCCAGCAACCTCATCCCCATCCTTTCCAGCGACGCCACCTCGCACCAGATTGGCGGTCTGGTTTACAACGGCCTGGTGAAGTACGACCGGGATCTGAAGATTGTCGGCGATCTGGCCGAATCATGGAAGATATCCCCCGACGGCCTCGACATCGTCTTCCACCTCCGTAAAGGGGTGAAGTGGCACGACGGCGAGCCCTTCACCGCCCGGGACGTCCTGTATACCTATCAGGTCACCATCGATCCCAAGACGCCCACCGCCTACGCCGGGGATTTCCTGAAGGTGAAGAAGGTTACGGTCCTGGACGATCACACCCTCCGCGTTTCCTACGACAAGCCCTTCGCCCCGGCCCTCATGAGTTGGGGTTCCCCCATCCTGCCCCGCCATCTTCTGTCCGGCAGGGACATCACCGCCTCGCCCCTCTCCCGGCGGCCCGTCGGCACGGGCCTCTACCGCTTCCGGGAGTGGGTGGCGGGACAAAAGATTGTCCTGGCCGCCAATCCCGATTACTTCGAGGGACGGCCTTACCTCGACGGCTATGTTATGCGAATCATCCCCGACACGGCCACGATGTTTCTCGAATTGCGGGCCGCCGGCATCGACCAGATGGGACTGACGCCCCTCCAGTACACCCGGCAGACGGAAAACAATCTGTTCCGAAAGAATTACCGCAAATACCGCTACCATTCCTTTTCCTATGTCTATATGGGCTACAATCTTAAGAATCCCCTCTTCGCCGATAAGCGGGTCCGGCAGGCCATCGCTTATGCCGTCAACAAGGAGGAGATGATCCGGGGGGTGCTGCTGGGTCTGGGGCAGGCGGCGACGGGACCTTACAAGCCCGGCACCTGGGCCTGCAACGACCGGGTGCGTACTTACCCCTACGATCCCGGGCGGGCGAAATCCCTCCTGGCGGAGGCGGGCTGGAGAGACAGCGACGGCGATGGCGTCCTGGACAAGGATGGCAGACCTTTCGCCTTCGAAATCATCACCAACCAGGGCAACGAAGTACGGGCGAAATGCGCCGAGATCATCCAGAAACAACTGGCCGACGTGGGCATCAGGGTAAAGATCAGGATCCTGGAATGGGCGGCCTTCGTAAACGATTTCATCAACAAGCGGCGCTTCGAGGCGACGATTCTCGGCTGGACAATCCCCCAGGACCCCGATATTTATGACGTCTGGCATTCCAGCAAGACGGGACCAGACGAGTTGAACTTCATCTCCTACAAAAACGCCGAGGTGGACCGGTTGATCGAACGGGGCCGGGAGGTTTTCGACCAGCAGGAGCGGAAGCGGTGCTACGATCGGATCCAGGAGATCCTGGCCGAGGAGCAGCCCTACCTCTTCCTCTATGTACCCGATGCCCTGCCCATCATCAGCGCCCGGTTCCGGGGCATCGATCCGGCCCCCCAGGGAATCACCCACAATTTCATCAAGTGGTACGTTCCGAAGGAAGAACAGAAATTTGTCCTGACGAAGTGAGCAAGCTCAGGGGGGTTGTATTCATTATCGATTTCATATTTTCAGTTAATGTGGTATGGGTCAAAGCAGGTATGGAGGGAGAACATCGGCACCGCCGGCTGACATCCCGAAACAACCGCGCAAATGAAGTATCGGGTATAAACCAATCGTAAAGATATGTCTTTTGAGGAGTATTGTGTTGAATAAGCTATTCCGGAATTCATGGCCAAAAGGCACGACGGCATTAATCATCTTGGCCGTCGTTTTAGGATGCGACACGGCCACGGCCGGCGGCCCCTATGGAACTTGCGCCCAGTTCGGGGTGGAAGAGCATCAATGTTTCTGCGACGGAAACCAGAAGAGGATCTGTTCCGACGGCTATGTCTGGGATCCTCAACCCGATGAGTGCACCAGTCTGAGCTGCGGCGATCCGCCGCCTCCGCCGCCGCCCCCCAAGATCAACGTGCCGGGCAAGACCAAGCCCAAGGGGATCTCCAAGAAGATAACCCCCAAGGTGGGAGACCCCATTTCCGCGGCCGGCGGCGAGTTCCGGGAATACTGGACCCTCCTGTCCCTGGGCGGGCCGATCCCGCTGGAGTTCACCCTGGCCTACGCGCCCGATCTGGTCGATAAAGTACCCTCCAGTGACGGGCGGCTACCGTTCCCCCCGACAGACTCCCTCAAGGCATTCACGACCAGCGCCGTCATGCGCCTGGTGGAATTCACCGACAAAGGCGTCTCCCCCAACATCGACTATGTCAATATCCTGCTGTTCGACGATCTCCTCGTCTTTCGCTACGACACGGCCGCGGCCGCCTATCTGCCGGTAGGTCCCGTGCGATACGAGCTGAAAAAGACCGCTTCCGGTCAGTATTTCCTGATGGATCCGGAGGAGGAACGGGTTTACCTGTTTCGGAGCCGGGCCCTGGCCTATGAGCGGACCTCCCCCCCACAGGCGATCCAACGGGTCGGCGAAATCGAGTACATCATCGATAGAAACGCAAACGTGATCAGCTACACCTACAACGAGAACTACCTCCCCACAAAGATCCAGGACGAAGGCTCCGATCGCGTTCTCAACCTCACCTACGACGGCAACGGCCACTTGTCCCGGGTTGCCGACGGATACGGGAGATCCGTCATCTTCAAAATCGAAACCCTGTTCTGCGGGGGGCTGCCCTGGAACGGGCTGAGGTATTTCAGTGACGCCATGGCGCAAAGGACAACCTTTACCTATGACATGTCCACCTATCCCTGTTATCTTCTGAACAAGATCGAGCACCAGAGAGGCAACTCCCACATCGATCAGGTCTGGACGGACAATCCGGCGGGCGTCAAGGGCGTCTCCTCTCAGAAGGACGCCTACGGCCATGAGACGACCCTGTCCTGGGCTCGAGACGACACGGGTAACCTGACCACCACCGTAACCTATCCCGGCGGCGCCCGGCAGGTCTTTTCCTCCCAGGACGAACGGTACCCCCTGAGTCTGAAAGACCCCGGAGACCAGACCGTATCCATGGGCTATACGGAAGAGAGCCGGTTATCCCGGATCACCGACACCCTGGGTTTCACCACCGCCATGACCTACCACCCGCAATCGGGCAAGCTCGCCTCCGTCACCAACGCCGAGGGGAAAACCACCACTTACGCCTATACGGCCCAAACCCAGTCCTTTGCCGATGGCGCCGCGACCTTTACCTTCTACGACCTCACCCGAACCAACTACCCCGACGGGACGTTCGAAACCTTCGCCTATGACGCCAAAGGCAACCTCACCAGCCGCACGGACCGGAGGGGAAGCACCTGGTCATTTGCCCACAACGCCAGGGGGCAGGTCCTGACGGCGACGAACCCCCTGGGGGGCGTGGAGACCTTCACCTACAATGACGACGGCACCCTGGCCTCGGCGAAGGACTCCGACACGGGAACCACCGGCTATGATTACGATGACCACAAACGACCGATCAAAGTGACCCATCCCGACGGCACGTTTCTCCAGATCACCTACAACGCCAACGACCAGATCGTCTTTGTCACGGACGAAAACAACCACACCTCCACCTACGTTTACAACTCCAACGGCCATCTCGCGGAGGCCCAGGATCACTTGTACAACGTGACCTCCTACGCCTACGACAACATGGATCGAATCAGGCAGATCACGGACAAACTGGGCAAGATCACCACCCTGACCTTCGACAACCGGGGGCGGCTGGCATCCATCACAGACCCGGACTCGTTGACAACGACTTACGGCTACGACGCCTATGGACGGCAAAACAGCGTCGCCCGCGGCGATGCCGTCTGGCAGACCATCCATGACAGTGAAGGGCTGCCCTCGTTGTCCAAGACCCCCCTGGACCGCCAGACCAGCTACGAAAGCGACCGGCTGGGCAATCTGACGGCCGTCACGGACCCCACCGGAAGCCGCATGGTCCTGTCCCGCAACGACATGGGCCAGGTGACGGGGATCACCGACGGTCTCAACCGCCAAACCGGCTACGCCTACGATGCGGCGGGTAGCCTGGCAGGCGTCACCCTTCCGGAAGTCGGCGGGGCCGGCTACGAAAGGAATGTCCTGGGCCGGATCAGCAGGATCACGGACCTGAACGGCAAGACCTGGAACCTTACCTACACCTCCATGGGACGCCTGCAAACCATGACGGATCCCCTGAACAGGACCTGGCAGTACGCCTACAACAACCGGGGGCGGTTGAACCGGGTTACCTTCCCGGACGGAACGACCAAGACCATCACCTATGACGGCGTCGGCAATATCGTCCAGGCGGCCCATTCCGCGGGGCCTACGCTCTCCTTCGGCTACGACGACTTCCAGCGCCTCACGTCCACGGCGAGCCTGACCCTTTCCAGGGACGCAATGGGACGGGTCTTGACGACCTCCGACGGGGAGGCATCCTTCACGGCCGCCTACACGGACGGGGGGAGATTAAAGTCGCTGGAGGTCTCCGCCAATGATGACCGCTTTTCGATAACGTACGCCTACAATGCCACCACCGGTCTCCTGGAGACCGTCTCGGACAGTCTCACCCAAACCGCCGTGACCTTCGCCTATGACGCCGACGGCAATCTGACGGCCATCGATCGCCCCAACGGGGTGCACACCCGTTACGACCGCGATGCCGCGGGACGTCTTGTCCGCATCCGGGAAGGGTCCTTCCTGGATGCCGCTTACACCCTGGATGCGGCAGGGCAGGTGGTCCGGGCGGACATGACCCTGCCGCCGCCGCTGGACCCCGTGTCGGCTATCGGCGACAGCACCGAATCCTTTTCTTACAACGACGCCTCCCAAACCGCCTCCGCGGGTTATGAGTACGACCTGCAGGGGAGGCTCACGGCGGCCCCGGGCCGGACCCTGACCTGGGACGGCGCATCCCGCCTGACCGCCGTCGGCGGCGTCCAGATGGGCTACAACGGTATGGGCGACCTGATCACCCGCACCGACGGCGCCGCCACAACCCGTTTCTCCTACAGTCATTCCCTCGGGCGCCATCCCCTTGTGGCGGAGAGAAATGTCTCAGGCCCGGCCCTTGCCCGCTACTATGTCTGGACTCCCGACGGGCGCCTGCTTTACCTGATTGACCGGACAAACGGCAGCAAGGCCTATCATTATCATTTCGACCGGACCGGTTCGACGATCGCCCTTACGGACGAAACCGGCGCCATGACGGACGCCTACGCCTACGACCCCTACGGCAGAATCCTGAGACGAGCCGGCGTCAGCACCCAGCCCTTCACCTTTGCCGGACAATGGGGCATGCGCCAGGAGGACGCCACCCTCTACCAGGCCCGGGCGCGCTACTACGATGCCGCCACGGGCCGTTTCCTCTCCAGGGAACCCCTGTGGCCCCAGACGGACGATCCCAGACTCCTCAATCCCTATGCCTACGCACGGGCCAACCCCATTATGGAGGTGGACGTAACGGGCCGGGAACCGGAGAAACCGGAAAACATCACCCCTGTCCACATGGAACAGGGCCTGGCCCCGGACTCCTGGACAACGACCATCCACAACAGCATCGAGACGGCCATCGTCAAGAAGTCCTATTCGACCACCGACAAGGGCCGGCGGTTCGGCGTCATGGCCGGCAACGAACATAAAAAGGAGATGAACCAGGAGCGGGAGCGAAACAGGAAGATCGGCAAGAAGGCCAACGTGATCAAATTCGGCAAACCCCTGTTCGTTAAAGTCGCCGAAGAGGGGGATCGGATCGTCGTACTCATTTTCATTCGCAACAAGAACAATCTTCTCGTGGTGAAAGACATGTTCGAAATCGGCAAGAAGGAACTCGAGGCAGGGGAGCCCCAGGCGGATTTCTCCCTTCAGGAGAGGTTGTTCGGGAGCGATGTGAAACGGGTGGAGGGGAACAACCCCGTGGCCGACCACTTCGTGGACAAGGTGGCGGCTTCGGTCAGACGCCATGTCGATGACGAATAAGGAAGGAGGATGTCCTTTATGAAAAACTCTCGAACCATCGCCATTTTCAAGGCCATGGTTGTCTGGGCCATGGTTATCTTCTTCTCCGCGCCCGCCGCCGCCCTCACGGTGACCTACACGTACGACGGGGCGGGACGCCTGACAAAGGCGGCCTTCGCAAGCGGTCAACGGATACTTTATTTCTATGATCAAGCGGGAAATATCCTGAAGCGCCAGTCCTTCGACAGGGGAAGCGACCTCTACGGCGACGTGAACGGCGACGGCATCGTCAACCTGACGGATATCGTCACGGTGCTGAAGCTCCAGGCCGATATGGACCGGGAGAGGGATTACTACAACATGAATGCCGACGTGAACGGCGACAACCGGATCGGCACCGCCGAGGCGCTTTATATTCTCCAGGGAATTGCGGAGATGAGATAGAACGCCGCTCGCACATGCGCCCTAACATCGCGATTTAGAAGGGACATGGTTAAATATGCGGCTCTGTGGCGTAAGAACGGTCATCCTTTCAGGATCTCTGCAAACGCTCCCACAGGTAGGTCCGAAATAGGTCGTTATCGGCCGGTAGGAGGACCGGTTCCCCGATCCGGGCATCCAACTCTCTCATACTCGGCGGCAGTTCCGGCTCAATTCCCAGCAGTTCCGTGATCTCCGCCGGAAACTTGGCCGGATGGGCCGTCTCCAGTGATACGCACAGCCCTCCATAGCGGCTTTTATCCAGGTAATCTTCCAGCCCCCGCCAGCCCACGGCGCCGTGGGGCTCCAGCAGGACACCGTAGGTCTCATAGACCCGCTTTATGGTCCGCTTTGTTTCCCCATCGGTGACGCTCACTGAATGGATGCGGCGGCGGATTTCATCCCGATCGGGATAGCGGTGGACCATGCCGTTACGGTCCACGGTCCCGCCGTAAAGATCGAAGAATCGGGCCAGATTGCTGGGATGGCCCACGTTCATGGCATTGGAAAGGCAGGCCCGGGAAGGAGAGACCTTTTCGTAGATCCCGGTGGCGAGAAAGCGCGGAAACTCGTCGTTTTCATTGGTGGGCATCACCAGCATCCGCACCGGAAGACCCATGCGGCGGGCGTATTCACAGCCCAGGGCGTTGCCGAAATTTCCGGAAGGCACGGAAAAGACGATTTCCTCTCCCGCCTCCACCCGGGCCAACTGGGCGTAGGCATAGACATAGTAGATCGTCTGGGGAAGGATGCGGCCGAAATTTATGGAATTGGCCGACGTCAGATTCAGTTCCGCCAGGGAGGGATCAGCGAAGGCCTGCTTTACCATGTTCTGGCAATCGTCGAATTTCCCGGACACGGAGACCGCCTGGACGTTTTGCCCGATGGTATCGAGTTGTTTTCGCTGTCGGGAGCTGACCTCGTCCCGGGGATAGAGGATCGTCACATCTATGCCCGGCACCCCCTTGAAGGCCTCCCCCACCGCGCTTCCCGTATCTCCCGAAGTAGCCACCAGGACATTGAGGCGTTTGTCCGGCGACCGGAGCATGCTCATGAGACGGGCCATCATTCGGGCGGCAAAGTCCTTGAAAGAGGCCGTCGGCCCCTGATCGAGGCGCAGGACATAGTTTTCGCCCACTACTCGCTCCAGAGGCACGGAGAAGTTGTAGGCATCTTCCACCACCAGGCGCAATCTATCGAGTTCCACCTCTCCGGCGAGAAATTTACGGGCCACCAGCCAGGCGGCTTCCGGGTAGGGCATTCCCTTCAGGGCAGCGACATCCGCCGGCACCAGTTCTGGAATCCTCTCCGGCATGAACAGCCCCTCGTCCGGGGCCTGCCCCATGAGGAGCGCCTCCCGGAAGCTGACCGTTTCCCGGAAGGGCTTCCCGCCGCCACCCAGGTTCAGATTTCTATTGGTGCTGTAATAACGAATCGTCATTGACATTTCCTGCTCCCGTCCCCATGTTTCTCCGGCCCGGCAACCTGGAGATCGCCTCCCCCGGCGGATGGGCGAATGGTTTACATCATGCTGATCTTAAATGATTAATCCACCGGACCGGGATAGCCGTCCGCTGGTTCCCGGACGTTTTCGATTCCAGACTCCGGCGATACCGCAAAAAATACCGGAGCTATACAAAACTCCGGGAAATGTTTACCTTCCCACTCTTTCCCTGTCAAGCATCTTCTCTTCAGGCTCTTCTGGGCAAACCGCTCCTTCCAAACCGGGTAGCGCCAACCTGCATCGATAAGGGCGTCATCTTCCCGATTGACAGAAAGGGTTTTTCGGCGGATAATCGGCACCGGAGATTAACGTTCGAGCAT
>Ga0302248_1000831_pt1 | contig 26556 bp, 23 predicted proteins | sample AAG_UR_Leu_MG_FD_193528 | JGI IMG/M metagenome (GOLD analysis project Ga0302248, IMG submission 193528) | Enriched activated sludge microbial communities from anaerobic digester in WTTP, New Holstein, Wisconsin, United States - AAG_UR_Leu | ecosystem: Engineered > Bioreactor > Anaerobic >... | reverse complement strand
AGAGCTTCTTTCCAGGCACAGTGATGAAGATGCAATGCATAACAGGTATGTTCTTAGAGCTTGAAGATGATGATGAAAACATAGACTCTTACTCTGATAGTGGACCGTTAAATTATTATATTTATTGTTGAAAAATTCTCAAAAAAAAAGGACAATGACTAAACGAAAATGGTGAAAGGCTATCAGTCAGTTCACCATCTTTAATGATCCAGCACCCTTGAATTCGAATACGTATTCTTAAGAAAGAAGACTTATCTTAATGAAAACAAAAATTTTATCCGTATGTTTATCAATTAGCTATTTGCTACTTTTGTCTGTCTGGTTGCATATGAATATCGCAGCAATATCTATTTCACTAATTTATTCGATATGTTGCATACTAATCCCGGGGTATCTGCTAAGCATCCCCCTGAGTATAAGACGAAAGACCGCGACATTCCCTAATTTCAGCACCTCTATTATTTTCGGTTTTTCATTAATTTTAGTTTCGTATTTCATGAGCCTTCTTTTTAAGAATCCGGTTTATTTTTATTCTATTTTTGTCCCATACGCCCTGCTTGTATCTCCCTCCGTGAGAAAGATCGCATTAGCATCCATAAAAGATATGGCCGATATGTTTCAACAACTCAGCAATAGACTTGTGATTGCATCCTGTATCGCACTATGCCTTTTTGTTACGTTCACCATGGGATATTATCCAACACCAGGCGTTACAACAATCATCCAGGACCATCATCCATTGATGCATGCGACGATTATGACAGGCCTAAAAGAAACATTTCCCTTTGTTTATAACGGCATGTCGGGTGAACCCGTTGTTTTGGGCTACAATTCTTTCTTACAGATCATTGGGGTTCAGTTTAATACAATAACAAACATTTCATCTTATATGTTTATTATAAAATATTGTTATCTGATTTTAGCTCCTACACTGTTCTTCAGCTTTATCGTTTTTTTTAAAACCATGGGGTTGCAAGGCAGATATCTGCTATATGCCATCCTTATTATTTTTTTCGGTTCAGATTACCTCGTTAATACGTACTGTATTAAGTTTTACCAACCCCAGATGCTCGGTATTCTGCTTTTTATTAATATCCTCTGTCTTATGGTCTTGAAAGAAAGGATGGACCGATCATCTCTTATTGCGGCATATATCCTCGGACCCTTCCTGCTCGTCGCCGGAAGATTACCAGGGGCAATGTGTCTGGTGGGAGGATTCATCCTCTATAATTCGATTGCAAAATATAGATATCGAAAATCGATACAATGGTGGCCAATTGCATGTCTCATCATCAGTGCGGGTATCTCCTGGTACATCTTTTTCAAATGGAATGCAGTGCCGATGACGTCATTAGAAAGCAGATTCGGCCATGTGTATAATTTATTTGGCTTGGGCAGAAGGATCTTCCCAATATTAACCTTTTTTGAAAAATTCATGATGTCTACGGGCGTCAATGATATCATACGCGGGGTCTCTATGAGCCTGGCATCCCTGATTTTCTTTCCTATTTTTTTAGTATTGCACCTTTCGTATACCCTTTTCACTGCACTTCCCATTATTAAGAATATCATAAGCCGGACAATGACTGATTGCAGCTTATTCTTAATGGCCTGTATGGCTATATTCTCGTATAGTTTATTGATTGTCATGGATATTTTGGGTGCAGGCGAGACTTATTTCCTTGATTTTGGATTTCTTGCAATGCTTCTGCTCTTTGCCGTCATGGTTGCCAAAACAAATCTCTTTGAATTAATTTTAAAGAATATTCGGATGGAGCCAAAACATTTCAATCCCATGGAATCCATGAATGACGGCATTCAGGCCCGGAAACTCACGGCTTGGTTATGGATCATCATCTTGATTGTTCCGTATTTGCATCTGCTCCAAAGCAACATCGGACTTAACCCGATATTATGGACTTTTAAAAATATCACCTATTCAGGCCATTTAACAGCGGCAAATAAAAATATATTAACTGTTGATTTATATGATGCCTTTTCATTCATAAGGTTGAAGACAACGGCCCATCGTATCATCGTAGCCGCAGATGTTGTTTTGCCCGTCGAAGATGAATCAACAGACCCAAGATCGCAATGGGTGACGGGTTTGTCTGAACGGGTCGCCTACGTACAGAGCAGCTATGATATTATTAAAAACAAGAAAGAACAGGAAAGAAGGTTTAAATGTCTTCGCGAACTCCAAGACGGTGTGCTCTGTGAGGAGCTTAAAAGCAGCAACTACTTATTCTTATTAAAAATTGAAAGTTTAAGAACATTAATGAAGACTTATCCGATGATCGTACTATATTCCAACAAAACATGGTGTGTCGCTGAGCTGGCAAATAACACCAAGTCGCCATAAGCGATTCATTCATAAAGAGATGAGAAAAACACCTGCCAGGATGAGGACAAGTCCCGAGATCTTCCAAATCGTAAAGCTTTCATTGAAGAACCATACGCCCATGAGGGTTGCGACCAGTGCCAGTAGCCCGGTCAATGTTGGAATGAATCGGCTAAGCTCGATTTTTATATTGATATACATGTACAACAATACAGCCAGTGTTCCCGTGACAATGAGAATATATAATTCCTTATACAAAAATATCTGAAAAATGTTTGAGATAAATTGCTGCGCCGTAAAATGGAGCATCAATTTCTTGATTAAAAATACGGTCGCAAGATTGCATAAGATCAAGCCAAGGATTAATAAATAGGTAATCAGCGTCATAATTTTTCGAAATTTCCTTTGCAAACCCACAAAGTCTGCCGCAAAATGAACTTCTTTCCCAAATGGAGATTTGTCTTCAAACATAACTGATCAATTGCCTGGCCGCTGAAGTAGTTTGCAATGGGCGCATGCAGTAAATCAAAGCAATTCATTTTTAGAGTGTTGTAGCTCATCGGAAGCCAAAATGTCATATGGCTGGACAAAGGGAGTTTTCTGTATATGAAGCTAAAATATTTATTAAGAGGCATATATATTGCCTTTATTGAAATATAAAGTAATACAGCGGGGGCATTAGATATGTAAAAAACTGCTTTAAATGGCAATTTTGACAATATGCTCTTTTTGAGGGGTTCGATTATTTTTGTCATCACGAAATTATTTTCCCGGCTGTATAAGTTAAAGATGAATTTGCCGCTTTTCCGGATGACGCGTTTGACTTCATTAAAGCAATTTTCCAAATTATCTATATGTTGCAACACGTGATCCGAGTAGATAAGATCAAATGTATCTGAAGCAAAGGGCAGATTATTTACATCGCAACGGATTATACAGACATTGCCGGCCTGCTCATATCTTCTTTGTGCATAGTAAGCACTCTCGGATATATCTATTCCAAAAATGATGTTCCTATCCCCTATAATGTGCTTGATATCTCTTCCATTTCCGCACCCAATTTCAAGAATCCTGTTTTCCTCGCTATCCAAATCGGACTTATCATAGGGAATATGCTCTCTAAATGTTTCTTCATCTTCAAAAACCGTATTTTCCGTTTTAAAATTTTGCCATTGAAATGACCAATTATCACTGATGTCTGATAAAACGCACTCATCATCTACTAAAAAATTGGCTTTGGAAAAGTTGTTTTTTAGAATCTCCCATGCTTGACGAATTCTCCTGATCTCATCCGTGTTCATAAGGCGAAACAGTAAATTTTCATCCAACAAAACAGGAACTTGGTGGAAGATCGGATAATAATGCTTCTCCTTGCAAAAGAGAAAACCGTTAAGCACGTCATCTTTCCAATCGAGAAAGGTCAACTTCTTCTTGCACTGGGGGCAAACAAGATATTTCCAAAGATATGAATTCATGATTGTCTTAAATATATTCCGGTATCAAGTGGCAGTTGCACCTTTTACACATGATAAAGAAAATAATTGATAACCATGGAACGGACAGCATAACTTGAATGATGCGTAAACCATGGAGGCAAGGATTTTCTGCTTCGTTGTATATCGATTTTGAGATAGATAAGCATCACACATTTTATCGGCATTCAGGTTTATGAGATATTTATACAGGTTAAAAAATGGGAATCCCCAGCACTGGCTGCGTAATTCCTGAAGCCCGGCGTTCTCCAGGGCTGCCTTTATTTCGCCGGCCTTGAAATGGCGTTCGTGACCGACACGTCTGTCAATCTCGAAAACCGGGCCACAGGGAACGGAAAGAATCAGATATTTTTTAGTCATTGACGCCAGGCGCTTGATCGCATCCGTATAATCATGACAGTGTTCCACTACTTCCATGCAGACAACGGCATCAAATTTTTCGCTTAATGTATTGTCGTTTAGGTTAAGTGTGAGAAATGACATTTCAGGAAAACGCATTCGATTCGCTTCAATGATCTTTTCGGAAATATCGGTCCCAGATACTTGAAACTTGGGAAATTTTTGATGCACAAGTGCAATAAATTCAGCATTTCCGCAACCGACGTCAAGCAGAGTTTTTATTGGCAGACGTTGCAGCCACGATAAAACTTTCTCTCTCCTCAATCGGGGCGCAGGCGAATACTTGATCATGTCCTGCCACTCATCCCAGGCCATGTCGTAAAATGACGCTTCTGACATTACTGATCCAGGTTTCGCAGGTGCCTGTTCATTCATAAGGCATTTTTTATAACAAGGCGCGCAACATTGAATAAAGCTCCGATATCTTTAGTTGTTGCATATCTCAAAGACTTAAGGTGCCGATATACGGTTTTGGGTCTGAAGTGAAATTTCTTCATGGCCTCGGCTTGTAGTTTTTTCAATTTTTCATATGGAAGTTCCGCAGGACTCCATATAGGCGGATTTTGTCCTAAAATTCCAGTATTACAGAATCCATCCCAATCATACTGATCAAATTTATCACCTCGCTTTTTTACGTCTTCAAATAACTGGGACCCCGGATAAGGTACGGTTATGGAAAAAATAGCCATATCCAACGGCAATGAGAGCGAAAATTGAATTGTCTTCCTGGTCAACGCCTCCGTTTCTCCTGGAAGGCCCAGCATAAAGAAACCGACGGATTTGATTCCAACTTGCGCTGTCATAGTGATTGCTTTTCTTATTTGCTCGGTATTGCTTTTCTTTCCAATATTCTTTAATAAATTGTCATCTCCGGATTCGATCCCAAAATAAATCGTTTCACACCCCGCCCTTTTCATGAGGCTCAATATTTCCGGATTAATGAAATTAACATGTGCCTCACAAGCCCATTTAACTTTTATATTTCGATTTATTATCATTTCGCACAATTTAATGGTTCGTGAGGTTTTTGACAGAAACATTGCGTCCAGAAAATTGATGTGCGTTGTCCCGTAATCCTTAATCAAAAACTCCAATTCATCGATCACTCTTTCGGGAGAATGGTGCCTTACTTTCTGACCTTCGTGAATTACGCAAAAGGAACATCCGATCGGACAACCTCTCGATGTAATCATCATTCTCGTTCTTGACGGATTGAAATTATAATAGAATGAATGTCTGTATTTATTGGGTTCAACGAGATTCCAGGCGGGAAGTGGCAGTGAATCCAGATCGGATACGATGTTCTTCTCGCTTGAAATAATGATTTCATTCTCATCATTGTGATATGATACACCTCTGATATCTTTAATATTATTTGTTTTCTCCCTTATAGCCCTGACGAGGTCAACCATGACTTCCTCGCCTTCACCGTGGACAACATAATCGGAGAGCTTATTACCCAAATAATAGTCAGAGAAATAACTTGCATGCATATTTCCCATGATAATCTTGAGATCCGGCATAGCGTCTTTTACACGCTTCAACAACTCTTCAACAAGATAGGCTTCTGCAGTCAGACAGGAAATGCCGAGGGCCATCGGTTTTATTTTCTCAATTTCATTAACCGATTCATCAATCGAAAGCCCTTCCAGGTTGCAGTCCAATATAGACGTGTTGATATTATTTTTTAGTAAGTTCCCGGCAATGTAGAGGAGGCCCAACGGCTCAATTGGTTTATAAAGACTTTTTGCCGAGCTGAATGTCTTCTCCATAATGCTGGGGGCAGATACCAGAAGCACCCCCTCCTCGAGATAATTCGGAGTTTTTTTTACGGTTTTATGTTCCATCATTTTTTACTTAGCGTATTTTAATTATTTTCATTTTTTTGGCTTGCAGATATCCTTATAATATCCCCAAGCACACCGATTGCCAACGTTACCGAAACCGTTGCACCAAATATCATATAATATAACGACAAAGTATGCCATCCGATGGCGGCCAGCACCATAGCAGGAATGCAGACTACTATTACAATGAGAATGGATAATAGCAAAAAGAATTTAATAGGATTAAAAAAAGTCATTCCCTGGATAATGAGCAGAAGCGTCATCAACCCATCTTTTAGATGTCTAACTTTGCTTTTCCCCTCTCTTTTTGCATACTGTGTAGGAATGTATTTGATAAAATGGGACAATCCAAATGATAGTATTGTTAAACTCGTTGTAAACGAAAAAGTTCCACAAAGAAAAGGCAATAAGTTTAATGAAACTGACTTCTTGAATATTCTAAACCCACTATTGGGGTCTTGAATTTCTTTATTAAATAATAACTTCATCATAGCGTTAAATATCCATCGAGACACCTTTTTTAGCGGTCTGTCAAAGGTATATATATTTATACGAGAGCCTATAACCATATCGAAACCATTTTGCATTTCTTTTATGAGTATGGGTGTGTCTTCAACAGGATACGTACCATCCGCATCCACAATACCTATCCAATCGTATTCTGCGTTCTTTATTCCGGATTTGATAGAATTACCGTATCCGATGCTGATCGGATGATTAATGATCTTTAACCATTTTAATTCTTTAACGTGTTCAACGGTTCTATCTGTTGATCCGTCATTTACCAGTATAATCTCAAATTCGATATTAGCAGATCTCAAAGCCTTATATAAACTTTCAAGCGTATTGAGTATGCTTCTCTCTTCATTATAAGCAGGTACAATAAAGGATAATCCGTAATCGCTATTCATGATACTCCCTAGGCTCCCATCTACCTGTTAATTTGTATTGCTCATAAATATCGATCCACTTTTGCAGGATAGAAAAATTGAAAGATTTAAAAGTGACATCCTCTTTTTCCGGCTGCAAACGGAAATTATCGGAAAACAGATCATCGTTCCTAAGAAAGGTTGTATACTTATATTTATTATTATATGTTGGCGCATTAAAACCTCTCTTGGAACGCGACAATATTTTATTGGGTAAACATTTTCGCATCGTTTTTTTCAAAATATTTTTTTGCTGAAAACTGCTCATTTTAGCCGAAAGAGGAAGAGATGCACAATATTCAACCAACCGATGGTCCAAAAAAGGACATCGTACTTCAACGGAATTCGCCATGCTCATTCTATCAACTTTAACCAATATATCATCTTGAAGCCAGGTCTTTAAATCGACATAAAGAGATTTATTTAAAAAATCGGCACCCGGTAACTGTTGATAGTAGTTGTCAAATACTTCATAAGGATCGTAAGTTTTACACTCTTCCCATAATGCATCACTCATGATTTCTTTCTTCTCTTCCTCTGAAAAAATAACTCTCCACCAGTAATGCGCCTGCTCCCGAGAGCAACCATAACTTCTCATAAATTGCTTGATTTTATAATCAAAACTTACTTTCCTGTAGGATGGTGACAATATTCTATTTATAGCTCTAGAGATTAGGACATGGATTCCTTCAGGGAGAGCAGAATAAATTTTATACAAACTATCAGCTCTGTATGTTGGATAGCCAGCCAATATTTCATCAGCACCGTCCCCGGAAAGGACAACTGTTGCAAATGCTTTTGTCAGTTTATTTAATTGGTACGTAGGCATCATTGAAGTATCGGAAAATGGTTCGTCTAAATGCCATACCAATTTTGAGAGGTCATTTTCACTGAGATTCCTGTAAAATAGTTTTTCAATATCAACATCCAGCGAATTCGTTACTAATTGTGCAAAACCAGATTCGTCGTAGCTTTTTTCATTAAAGCCAATACAAAAAGCTTTGATTTTCGCCTCTGAGAACTTCGACATTAAGGCGGTAACCGCAGCAGAATCTACGCCACCGCTAAGATATACTCCGATGGGAACGTCGGAACGCATTCTAATATTAACTGAGTTACTCAGCAGATCAACAAATTCATGATAATTGCCTGATTTATAAGCATAATTTTTTTCCGATACAAAATTGTTTTCAATGTGCCAATAGTTGTTCAACTTTAAGTCTTTATTTACTTCGCTATATAAAGCATAATATCCTGCCGGTATTTTATAAATTTTATTAAAAATAGTCTTAGGCGCAAGAATATAGCCGAGAGACAGATAATCGCTAACGGCGTAGGCGTTTATATCGATTGACTTTCTTATGTCATCAATAGCCAGAAGGGCCTTTATTTCCGATGCAAAAGCAAATAAAGAATTGCTATGATAGTAAAATAGTGGTTTCTTGCCCAAACGGTCACGAGCCATAAATAGCTCTTTCTTATCTGGGCTCCAAATCGCAAAACTGAACATACCAATGAATTTCTGGAGGCATGCTTCCCCCCATAATTCATATGAATTCAGCAGTACTTCCGTGTCCGAGCTCGTACGAAAAATAAAACCCTTGTCTGAAAGTTGCTCTCTCAGTTCTTTATAATTGTATATTTCTCCATTAAAAGCGATTACATTGCCTTTACTACTTATTATCGGCTGTTGCCCGCTTATCAAATCTATAATACTTAAACGACGGTGCCCAAAAGATACGACACCATTGCTCCAGTACCCTTCACTGTCGGGTCCTCTGTGGCGCATTGTATCCGTTATATTTTGGATTATCCCCGATTTTTTTGGACTATTGCTAATCCAGCCGCAAATCCCGCACATGACTGCCTTTCTTCGACACAACATTCTTTATGAGCTTAGTTATAATTTTATACACTTCATATTCTAAGAGAAATTGGTACGCAAAGTGCCTTAAACGAAATAGAGCTATAGGCCTATAAATAATATTTGCAATCTTCATAAATCGATAAAACATCGTTCGCCCGGACGTCATTTTGGCAATTTTATTGTCTACAAAATATGAACATACCAGAAGCATATCACAAGCCTTCTTCGTATTCCGGGCATACCATGGCGCGGAGAAATTACCCTCTGCCTCTATATTCGTCCAATCCTGCAATGTTTTTGGGGGCTCATATCCCCATTTTTCATGTACAATGTTAAACAATTCCGTTCCAGGAATAGGCCGGTATTTATTCGGCTGAAAAACTATACATCGAGGATTATCTTTAACCAAACGAAGCATAAGGTCACGTGTAGCTTTAATATCATCAAGTGTCTCATTGGGAAGTCCGACAATAAAATTATAAGCTGCCGTTATTTGCGGATGTTGCGACAATTTTATATTGCATTCTACAATATCGGCCACCGTACAATTTTTCCTTATCATCTTTAATATGCTGTCGCTGCCGCTCTCCGCCCCTATATGGAGGATGTCAGTCCCTGCTAATGCTAATTTATCCAGGAAGGAATGGCTCATTTTCTTTATTTCATTAATTCTCGCTCCCCTGAATCCGAGTCCCACTTCTATTTTTCTTCTTTGAATCTCATCGATGATGCTTTCACAGTGTGCAAAGTCAACAAATGAATCATCGTCAATAAAATAGATATAGTTTGCATGATATTCCCTAACTAAATACTCGATATGATCCACAACATCATTTATAAATAAGGGGACCCATTTCGGCCCCTGAATTCGACTATATTCAGCGGGGGAACTACAAAAGGCACACTTATAAGGGCATCCCATCGCACTGAATATAGAAAAAATATTCTTCTCCTGATCTAGTTGACCGTAAACTGAATAATCTTCGATTAAATGATACGGGATATCTCTAAAATTAATATATTCGAATTGGTTATCCTCACGAGGTATCGTAATTATGCTATTGCCTTTTCTATATGAAATACCTTTAACAGCAAGGGGCTCCTGATTATTGATCAAACACTGTGTCAGCTCAAAGAATGATTTCTTTGCATATCCGCTTACGACATAATCACAACTCCATTCCTGATTCAAAATTGTATCCGGATACAACGTAGCATGCGGGCCACCCCACACAACTTGGATCTCGGGGTCGATAGATTTAACAAATCTTCCAATTTGAACTGCGCTTTGAATGGGCTGACCGGACATCACGCTGACACCGACAACAAGAACATCCTTTGTCAATAATTTCTTTAGCTCATTCCTCCATGCTCCCGGGCATAAACGAGTGTCGAATATTTTAACGTCCATTCCTGCCTTTACTATTTCAGCAGTCGAATACAACAAACCCAATGGCGTGTGAATGACAAAAGCGCCAGAAAAGCCGGTATTGGGGTATATCATTAAAATAGAAGCTCTCATGATGCCCTTCTTATCTCTTCAATATAATTCTTTATTCCAGAGAATCCCTTTTTATTCTCCGGATCTACAAAATAAGTTTTCATTAAAGCTTCTTGATCGGCACTTAAATACCTACCCTGATAAAGAATATCATTGATCCTTTTCTTCAGACCAGGAAGATCCTTCTCTACAATATTAAGGCTGTTAACAATATAATGCGTTGACGTCAACCATTCTTCGTTATCATAAAATAGTACTTTCTTCCCCGCGGAAAGAGCTTCCTCCATGATGGAAGTCTGCTTTCCTATAATCAAATCAGCCAAGTGGGCCATGGCATACGAATTATACCTTTTTAAATTCATCGTGATTTCGATATTATTAGCCTTTTCGATTTCTTGCATCAACTTTTCGTACAAGGGCTCTGAAAGAAACGATGTTTCCTTAAATCTGATGACAAAGTACAGCCCCGGAAAATGGTCTGCCAATTTCTTCACTGTTTCTAGGAAGTTCAGGACACTTGTTGATACAATTCCGCAATCGCCATTAATGCCGACCGTGAAATCATCCACAGGGAAATAGCCGTAACAGACGACCAGGAAATACTTTTTTTTTAAATCCACGTACCGCTCATAACGCCTGAGGTCTCTGTGTTTTTCCTTAATATAAATGCTGCGGGGCAATCCTACAACCGGATATTCTTGACAGCTATAATGTCTCTTCTCCAACTCTTTGACGAATCCGGGGCCATTGATCAGATAGTGATCATAGCAGAGATTACCCATAAATATGTGCTGGAGAGATCGTTCCTGCATCGATATGGTCTTAATTGATCTGATATAGCAAGCCAGCACTAAAACCTGGGGGAACAGGGAATCATAATGGACGTACATGATTTTCATCGATTTCAATACAGCCAACCTGTTCAAACCTAAAATCAGCCTTATTGCAAAAATTACCAGGAGAATATTCAGCAGGAACATTTTAATAGAAATAAATTCGATAAAGAGTCCTTTAATCTTGATATGACAGAAAAAGAGGAGCGCTGATTTTATGAATGCCTTTTTATCTCCCAATGTACAAAAGTCGGTATGAGGTATATTGAATAGTTCCAGATAACGTTTCGACAAAGGATCCGTATTCCCGTGAAAGAGAGTCAGGACTTTATCCTTATGGAAAATGCTTTGAGGATTATCTTCATATAGATATGTTTTTTTGAAGAAATCACTGTAATACAAATTGCTGTGAGGAAAGAAGCCAAGCTCGCAATTTGAGGGGTCCTGTGCAACTTTGCTTACCTTTTTCTGAGGAATTGGACGAACGGAAGAGTTAGTGATTTTGGCTGAAGTCAATTGCACAGACTGTAAGATAATTCCCTTAATGTGTTTATAAATCATCTTATTTATATAGTTGAGCACAGAGAGCGTCAGAGATACTATTGCGTGAACAGCCAAGATCACGATTCTATGATCTTTCAGTTCACTAAGCAGATAAAAATTATGCAAGGAATGCGGAAGATAATATATTTTCAATTGAGGATCGGATGAATAAAAATATCTTATAAGAGAAATTGAAGATGTGCCTTCGAAAATACAATCTTCCTGAAAGTCTCTTCTAAGAGCGGCATTCAATTTGCTCTGAGCAATTGCGTCCAACTTAAAATAGGTGATGATATGTTTGTATAAAGCCGTTTTTGAAATTTTGTTTTGCAGTAGTTTCCCATCTAAATCAAAATTGAGATCAAAAGATTCGACGTAAACACCCATAGGAACATTTAGATAACTCATCCAGTGAATTCCGCATCGTCTCAATCTCATGCGGGTACTCTCGGATTGAAATCGTTTGACAGCATTATGGAAATAGACTTTCTTAAAAAACGGCCTCAAAAGTAATCCCATGACCAGAGAGACGTAATCCAGATAATCGATGTACAATATCTTCTTTTTGAACATCAAAATTATTCGGCAAGTCGGCCGGACACGGGTTCAGATAACGAGATGTCAGGAAATATGCTAAGAACGGCGGCACGGAAATTCATCGCGGCAATTTGTCTTTCAATATCCAAGCTGTACATGGATGCAATGATGATGATATCCGGCTCCTGCTCCCGAGCCATGTCCGGAGATATTATAGTAATATGGTGATGCAAATACTCCATCCCCCATTTTGAGGAATCAGAATCAATAATAAATGAAACGGCCTGTTGAGGGATTTCATACAGCAACATTGCGGCAAGGCCAAAACCGCCAGCCCCCCATAAGCATATCTTTTGTTTTCCGGAAACATACTTATTTACAATATCGGCAATCTTCTTCCTGTTGGCATTGAGCTTTTCATTGAAACTCTCGACGGCCTGACACCAAGTCTCTTTGGAAATAAAACGCTCTCCATTCCCTTTTGTTGCAGCAACAAGAATATTATCAGGCGTTTCCTCTATTTTAAATGTTCTTAGTCCCGCTTTCTTGCAGGCATGCTCAAGCGATGACGGCGAAAAACCCTGGAGATGCTGAAGAGAAAACACTTCCAGCAGACCTTTTTCAAGATAATAATGAAGGTTTGGCGTCTCCAGAAATAGAATTCCATCCGGGTTCAGAATTTTGGCAAATTCCTCAATCAACGAGACCGGCGCGGTAACATGCTCAATGAAATGCCTCGAAATCACGACATCAAAAGTCGAGTCGCTTTCAAGGAATGATTGGGCGCTGAAAAACTGCTTCAGAACATTGACACCATATTGCCTGCCTATATCCGCCCCATCACTGGGGTCACATCCTGTTACATAAAAGCCGCGCTGCTGCAAATGATACAAAATGTAGCCGTCATAACAACCGACTTCCAGGATATTCTGCAGCCTAGTTTTATTATAACAGGCGGACACTTCATCAAAAAAAGAGATAAACCGATTATCTCTTGATGGATGGAAATGCCCTTTTAAGGCTGACGGATAATTATAGTATCGGGAGTATAAGAAATTGAGGATATCACTGTCCGGGACATCTTCAAGGTAACAATGGCAACAGGTCCTGCATGCTCTTACATTTAAGGGTGCCGTTCGTTGTGACGGAGGCAGTTTACTTAATATCTCCTGCTTTGCCGATTTTGCCACCGGCACTGTAAAATATGGGAAACCGGCGATGGAAAATAAGGGATGTGATTCTTCTCCCTTGCAAACAGGGCATCCGCGTTGTTTCTCTGCCTTCAACCCTCGTCTGATTTCTTGATCGGCAAGAGAGGCGCTTATTCCAACATTGCCCATTGAATAATCTCTTCCGCGGCAATATCCTGCCGGGCTCTTCGTCCATCAACATATTTAAATTCGTTGGTCGCAATTCCCGTTCCCGGGCGGGCAAATTTAATTTTCTCAAGCGTAACAGTTTCTCCTTTTGCGATATTGACACGGGCCACTAAACTCCTCCGAATCATTATCCTGGCATCCATATCATCACGCGAAAGTGTTCGCTTTACTTTGCCGAGATAAGCTTCCACTTCCCGAATCGAACGGGCAAGGCTGACCATCTCGTCCGGCTCAAGGGCGAAGGCGTGATCAGGCCCCTTCGTTGATTTGTCTAATGTTATGTGTTTTTCTATGACAACTGCCCCCAGGGTTACAGCCGCAATGGCGCTTACGATGCCCGTCGAATGATCAGAATATCCGACAGGTACGGCAAAGGCATCTTGAAGCAGCTTGATATTCAATAAATTTACGTCTTCAGGCCTGGGAGGATAACAAGAAATGCAATGCAAAAGAATGATGTCCTCACAACCCTCTTCTTCAAGCATACGCGTTGTTTCATCGATTTCACTGAGATAAGCCATTCCGGTTGAAATAATCATCGGCTTTTTCAGTTTGGCCAATTTTCGCAGCAAGTGATGATAATGAATATCTATCGATGCAATCTTGAATGCAGATAATCCGTATTGCATCAAAAATTCCGCATCCTCAACGCGGTGAACGGCGGACAATGGAATGAGCTGTTTGGATCTGGCATATTCGAACATCTCGCCAAACCATGCACGCGGCATCAGAATTTTATCCCTCGCCACTTCCCACCAGGGACAGACACCATATAAATGATCCAGGTGCACATCTGTTGTCATTTCATTTTTACTGAAAGCTTCTTCGGCATCGTAAATCTGGAATTTTACGGCATCAAATCCGGCCCTTGCCGCTGCATCAATTAATTCCTTTACGACGCTTTTATCGAGATTATGATTGGAACCGATCTCACCAATGATAAAGCACTTTTGATCATAACCGACTCTCTGATTTTCTATCTCGACAACCTTTTTCATGCTATCCCCTTTTTCTCCAAGGTCTTGCTGATATCCCCGACTTTCTCGATTGCCATCACTTCTTCAAATTCCAGTTCGATTTCAAATTCATCACAGATAGCCATAACAAGATCCAGATGACCAATGGAATCCCATCCCTCGACATCCTCGGGACCATATTCATCAGGAAAACCGCCTTTATGGGAAATGAATACCGAACCCAAAATTTTCTGAATTCGTTGCTGTACACTTAGATTCATAAATAACACCCGATTTCATATTAGAGTTAATATTTTATTTCGATCAACACCCATCTCCAAGAGCTGGTTTTGAATTTCGTGATGGAAAAAATATGTTGTTAAAATGATTACATCAATATTTGCTACCCTGATGTCAGCAGGAGGACCGATCATTACATCACAACCGTATATATATTTGCCATGCTTCATCGTATCGTTGTCAAAAATATTTTTTATCTTTGATACAAGCGTCGTATCCAGCATATTGATGATGGTTGTCGCCAATGCACTTGCACCGAACAGCCCGATGTGCCGATATTGCTCATTTTGAAATATATGGGCAATGTCATTATGAACTTTTCGATTTTTTTCTAAAAATAGTGTTTTTTCCAATTCTATATCAATGGTCAGACTTTCCATATTGCTCATCCGAATACCATTTGCACCCTTTATGGCACCGATGAACAGATTCGGCATTCCTTCATGATGGCAATCGATCAAAAAATTATGCCGCGTCAGAAGCATCGAAAGGGTAGATAACGAAAAATAGGATACATGTTGATGAAAGAATGTTCCCAATCCCCCGATATCGAGCAGAACCTTTATATTGGGGACGTCGATAAATATTCGTCCGCCTTTTTTAAGGCATCTGTCCACGGCTTTGATGAAACCATGAATATCATACATGTGCTCGAGCAGGTTTCGAAAGATGATGACGTCAAACGCATCCGGAGGGTAGGTCTTGTCGGTAAAGAAATCGTTGATAATTCTATCTTGCCCTAGTTGGGCAACAGCCGTTTGTGTTAAAGCTGACGGATCACATCCGTATACATCCCAGCCGTCATCCTGAAGCTTTTTTAAAAGGTAGCCGTCAAAGCAGGCTATCTCCAGCAGTTTGCCTTTTTCAAGATTGCATTGCCGAAAAAAATCGTAGAACTTATCGATTTCCCGCGTTCCAAGGGCAGTAGTCGACGGTGATGGACAGTTGTAATATTCTTCCGTATAGACGCTGTTTAATACGTCCTCCTTCAAAAGGTTTATCTGCTGAACCAATTGGCACTTGTTGCATATAGCTATTGATAACGGATAATTCGCTATTGATTTTACTCTTTCCGCCGGCACCGCGCCAAATAAGACAGGGAACTTATTAATGTTGAGTAATTCCGTAAAATCAACGCCGCCACAGATTAAACATTTTGTTTCAGTCATGAGGTTATATGGAAACGATTAGAGTTCTCTTGCAGGTGCTTTAACGGATGGACATTGCAACTTTCCGGGCAGCGTATCGTCCTCAAGGGATTCTTTCATGCCTCTGAAGACATCATTGTAAATCTCCAGCAATAAATCGATCTCCCTGGCAGTGTGCGAGAGGCTGATGATATGGTATCCAGCAGTCAGGATTTCCCGCTTTGCCAGCTCCTGAATCCAGTATGTACGAGTATCGCCTGCATCTGTGTTCTTGTAATCGCGAAAAATCATAACGCTCCGGCAAGGAAATCCCTCCACGGCAACTGCATCATGTAGATGAAAAGATGTGAGCAGGCTATTAATTCCGCTGAGGAGGGTTTTACCGTGCTTCTCGATGACCTCAAGAGCATTCTCTTTGTCGATAACCTCCATTACGGCTTTCGCAGCTGCAAGGCTCAGTGTTTCTCCGGCAAATGTTAACGAGATAAAGATCTCAGGGCATTTGCTCATCAATTCAGACCTGCCAACGAGGGCAGCAATCGGCATCCCGTTGCCCATTGCCTTTGAAAAGCAAGCCAGATCGGGCATTACACCGCAAACGCTCTGATAGCCGCCCCGATGAAAGCGAAAACCTGTAACGACTTCATCAAAAATCAAGACGACGTTATATTTGTCGGCTAATGCTCGAACCCCCTGAAGATAGCCATCTTTAGGAGCGATACGGGATACTGCCTCCATGATGATGCAGGCCGTCTGCCCTTTGAATACAATGAGTTGCCTTTCTAAATCTTCAAGATCGTTATAGACAAAGCGGTGAGAATAATTTTTCAGAATTTCAGGAATGCCCCCGGACATAGATGTCTGACAGATGTACCAATCCTGCCATCCGTGATAACCGCAAAACAGTACATGATCTTTTCCCGTCACATATCTGGCCAGACGGATCGCTGCCGATGTTGCATCGTTCCCATTTTTTCCGAACCTAACCATTTCTGCACACGGAATGCGTTCGCACATCATCTCAGCCACTTCCACTTCCAAATCATGGGCCAAAGAAAACGTAATGCCCTTTTCGAGCTGATTCTGAATAGCATTCTGTATGTACGGGTGCTTATATCCGAAAGTAACAGCACCCAAAGCCATCATTGTATCAAGATAACAATTGCCGTCCACATCCCACACATATGCCCCTTCACCCCTGTCGAGGGCATAAGGTGTTATGCCATGAGCAAACTGGTCAGGCCCCTTACTGAAAGTTGAAGGTCCGGCAAGGACTTTCTGGCTTCGTTCATATGATCTTAGGGATCTTTTCAAATCATTCATTATCCATTTCTCCGATATTTGTACTAAGAGATTTCAATAATTGCCCTACCAAGAACCTTCCCTGCAAGAAAATCATCAATGACCTCGTTAATCTGAGCTAGTTTAACTCGCCTCGTCACAGATTCCTCAAGGAGGAGTTTCCCATCGCGAAAAAGCTGATAAAATATAGGGAAATCTCTTGCCGGAATACATGCACCTCCCCGCGAGCCCTTATACGTTCTCTGGCCCATAAGAATTGATCTTGTTGCATTGAGCTCGGACTGGCCTGCTGAAAAACCAACCAAAACTGTTGTTCCGCCTTCGCAATATCCGGCTATTCCAGGCTTGGCAGCAAGAATGGTCTTTTCTCTGATTTCCGGGGTCCCAACCATATCAAACACATAATCTGCGCCGCCATCCGTCAAGCGCTGGATTTCTTCCACTGCATTGGATTCTTTTGAGTTGATAGTATGTGTAATCCCAAATTTTTTAGAGAATTCAAGCTTTTCATTATCAATATCGACGGCTATGATGGGATTGGCCTTCAGGTTATGAGCGGCATTCGCCGCCAGGACGCCCAATCCGCCCACGCCGAAAATGACAACGGATTGCTCCGGATTTACTTTCACGCTATTCAAAACCGATCCGTAGCCCGTAATGCCTGCACATCCCATGACTGCCAATGAATATTTTTCAAGATCCTTATCCATTTTCGAAACGAATTGGCTATGCATGATGGAATGCTGTGCCCATGTAAAAATCACAGACCGAATGGGCTGATTCTTCCACATCACCTCTTGCCACTGCAGATATTCTGTTTTTGCAGTGGCATTGTAAGGCATCCAACTGACCATGACATGGTCACCCTCTTGCACGTGCTTGACGTTTCTTCCGGCCTGAATCACGACACCCGTGCCTTCATGGCCGAGAAGCTCCGGCAGGGGCACATTGGGAGATGATAAATTGTAAAGCTGAGAGCCACAGATCCCGCTGGCAAACATTTGAACAACAACATCATCTTCCCCGGGGGGCGAAATTTGTATTTCATCGAGGGAAAGAGGTTCTCCGTGCTTATCGTGAATAACTGCCACTGTTTTCATCCTGGTATCCTCTGAATTGCTAATTTATTTTAAATCGGTTAGATTTTGTATCAGTTCGTCATGAATCATCGCGTTCGATGCGACAAGCAGAGATTTATCAAAGGAATAATCCTCACCGTCACCGGACGATATTCGCCCGCCGGCTTCACGCACCAAGATCACTCCGGCAGCGACATCCCATGCATACAGGTCCTTCGCCCAGAATCCGTCTATCCGGCCATTTGATAAGAAGGCCAACGCCAAGGCAGCTGAACCGATCCGCAAAACCCCGCGTGTGCCATCGTTTATTTTTCCAAACACCTCATATTCTTTATTCTTGAGATGTGAAGGTGCAGATGAAAAAGCGGCAATATATAGGCCTTCTTTAAAATTTTCTTTTTTTGAAACCTGAATTTTTACTCCATTCAAGTACGCCCCGTTTCCCTTCGATGCATAATACATTTCATCGCTGAACGGATTAAAAATGACACCTGCCACAATATCATTGCCCTCCTGGAGAGCTACAGAAATGGCACACAATGGTATGCCATGGGCATAGTTCACTGTCCCATCAAGGGGGTCAATATGCCATATTATAGAAGCATCTCTTTGCTCCATCATACTTTCCTCTGCTGCGATGGAATGATCGGGAAAGGTCTTTTGAATAATGTCTTTAATATTTTTTTCTGCAAGTATATCTACCTCTGTTACCAAATCACGTATATTCTTATTTTTATTTCGAAAATCATGTATATTCCGGAAATAGTCTCTCAGGATGAATCCGCTTGTCTTAGCTGCCTTGATGGCAACATCTAGATAACCTTCACTCATCGCAATCTCCCGTTCATAAATATTGACAGATCCTGATTGATGATAAATTGGCTTAAAGGATCATATTTTTCGATCCCCGAGTATTTTTCAAGGACTTCTGCATCACCGACACTTTCCCTTAAACTCTGTAGATAAACGGCTTCTTTGTCGTTAGGATTATCATAAATTAGCGCTGCTTTAGCGCCAATAGCCGTATATTTCGTCAGGATCCCGTTAAAGATAGCTAAGCGCATTCCAAGAATGATCCGATTATCCTTGCCTATTTTCCGTATGGGTTCTCTTGCAACTCTCGTTATGGGATCAAATAAAAGCTTATTTCGGAACCGACTCAATTCTTTGTGTTTATATGCCTCTGCGAATTCTTTCGTTGCATAGCGAGAACCGACTAGACCATCGGTAATTTCGCTGATCGAACCGACCACAACTTCGGAAATATCCGCATCATCCATTGCTTCATGAATAAACTGATAGCCTCGAAGCCAACCGAGATAGGCAAGGATCGCATGAGGGGCATTATGAATAAATAATTTGCAAAACCAATGCATCCTTAGTTCGTTTTGGCCGACTTGGGAGATTTCCTCAGGGAGAACGTAATTGCCTTTCTCCAGGACGAGAATACCTTGTTCACTCACGGTCATCAGGGTGTCCTGCTTAAGTAATTCTTCCGACGCCGTATTGGAGGTGATGACATCAGGGATTCCGAAAAATATGTTGTCGTTCCCTGAAAGTTTCCTGAGTTTGATGACAGTCGAATCGTCGTTTTCACAGGAAATGACAGTTCTTGCTTTCTTGAATCGTTCTGCAAGATTATAACAGTTATTGGGACCAACGCAACTGAACACAATATCATAGTCGTCAATATGTTCTTCTTCGCCATAATAGTAACTTTTATCTATAATTACATCGGTAATTTTATAATCACCATTGTCGGTAAAAGCTGTTTTATAAGATTTTCTCAGTTTCATTTGGTTAATCAACTCTCTGTTGGCATCAACGAAACTGATTCTCATGTTGTGTCTATGCAAATAGGGAGCTAAAAAACCTCTCCCGATAGCTCCGGCCCCATATATAAGAATTTTCAAAGACATATCGAACATTCCATTTACATTAAGTTTGTATTTTTCTTAAAAATTACATAAACTTTTATGTTTTGCTCTTTAGAGGGCTTTCCGTTTCTTCCCCCCGAACAAACGAAACAATCAATTCTGAAACTCCATCTCCCGAAGCTCTCTCTTCTGAATTTTCCCAGAAGGCCCTTTGGGAAGTGAATCTATGAACATTATCTCAGAGGGCGTCTTATAAGGCCCAAGCTTCTCCTTGCAGTAGGCTTTTAGGTCTTCTTTATTCGGATGATGGCCCTCCTTCAAAACGATATAACATTTTATAGTTTCCCCCAAGAGCATATCAGGTTTACCGACCACGGCAGCTTCTGCAACAGCAGGATGCGAAAGCACCACTTCTTCAATTTGTGAGGGTACGATATTGACCCCCCCTTTAATGATCAGGTCCTTTTTTCTATCCAGGTAATAGTAAATTCCCTGTTCGTCCTTCCATCCTATATCGCCCGTCATAAAATAGCCGTTGTTAAAATAACTCTCAAAAGACTTTTCTTCTTTATAATAACCTTTAAGCAAGCCAGGACCCTTTATTCCAAATTCACCGGATGTTCCGTCCTCAACCGCATGACCATTTTCATCAAAAATCTTGATATCAACGATGTCAAACGGCCGCCCTATATTTCCCGTCTTCCTTCCCGGTTCTCTTGGATTATCGAAATGCGTCGCGTTCGTTTCCGACAAACCGTATAAATTAGAAACAGGGATGCCGAATTTATTCTCGAAAGCTTCTTGAAGCTTCTGCGGCAGAAAAGCGGACCCGCAGCCTATAAAATCAATAGTTTCTAATTGACTATTTTGAAACGTTTTATAGGATGTATTCAAGATGGCAATCAAGATGGAGGGAACTATTTCCATGAACGTTGCTCCGTGCCGCTCTATTTCATCCCAGAGTTTTGTTCTCATTTTCCAGAACGATTCATATAAAACGATGCGAGAACCTGTACAGATACATGGCTTGACCGTATAGCGGAGAGAAGCTGTATGCCCCAGGGGCAAGACGCACAAATGAACTGACTCCGGTTTTATAAACCCCCTTCGCAAGAGGGAAGCCTGACAGACAACCATACTTTTATGCGTGTACTCGATAATCTTAGGACTTCCGGTTGTGCCTGACGAATAATACATCAATGCTGTATCGTGAGGATTCGTTTCCGGAGATAAAAAGGATTGTTGGCCATAAACGGTCAGCATTTCCGTAAGTCCGACACCATCCAGATCATCCAGATTAATGATTCGATATACAGAGTCTGTTAGTGTTTTGGCATGAGATTTATGGCAGAAGATAATTTTGGGAGATAAGGTTTCAATTTTCGCGAGTACTTCATTTGCACTAAGGTGAAATGGAAAGGGATTTAAAATAACACGGCTCCTTATCGCCGCAAAGTACAAAATCAGGTAATCCACGGAATTACGTAAGATAACGGAAATAATATCACCGGGCTTTAAGCCCAGGGAAAGATAATAGTGGCAGCATTGATCTACAAGTGTATTAAATTCCGCATACGTCCAGGATTTTTCACCTTCAATCAGGAATACATGATTCTGTTTTTCCCCCGATGTATAGTGCAATATTTCTGAAAATGTCGGATAGCTTTCTATAACAGAAGCCAATTTTGCCTGTTCAATATCAATCATGTCTTTGCTCAATTAATTCCACCAACTCTTTCTCCGCCGTATAAAGCCATACCGTCCGCGTGTTGCCATGCCCCGCTCCAGGAACAATGCCTCCGATGATCATAGCCTTTGACGATTTGAAATGCTTTATCGCTTCATCGATATCCGGTACTTCATAAGCCAGATGATGAATGCCTCCTCCTGTTTTTTTAAGATAGGCACTCACTCTCGAATCCTCTGTAGCGGGCATGATGAGTTCAATCATGGGCGAGGAACCATGCCCTGCATCCAGGAACAGGACGTAAACCTTATGCGCCGGCTCATAAATGATTTGGGACAGAGGCTGGCAATCGAATGTCCTTGTATAATATTCCTTGGAATGTTCAATATCTTTAACAACCACGCCGATATGATCCAATCTCATTTTCATCATAAATCCATCAATAGATTTCTAGAGTGTCTCCCATTGTAAAATACCAGTCCTCGGCAGTCAGCAACGGTTTAAATTTATCCTGATCCAAATTGAACCTGCAGATAAGGGGCCGTGACGAAATAACTTCGAAGCCAAATTCACGCAGGAGCTCCCCAAAAAAGAGCGACCCTTGCATCCACAAATTAACCTCGTCAACTTGCTTGCCGCAGAAAAATTCGAGTCCTTTCTGCAAAAGGAAACTGCCGTATATTTTCTCTCCGGGTATTGTAAAGAGATCGATAAAATGGCCCCGCAGAATCTTATCTTCCCGATAAAGCTTTAGCACACAATAGGCGACAAGTTTCTCATGATCATAGGCTCCATAGACATGATAGTGGATGTCAGGCCTAGAGATATATCGCCAGTTGAGAAATTGATCATTTCTCACAACAATCGTTTTGAAGTTACCCTTTGCTTTCTCCCAAAGATCATTGACCCGATTATCGAATAAAGCGATTTCTAGAAAAGATAACGAAGTGTGATAAGTTAATCTCGGAATATTGATGTTCTGATGTAATTTCTTCTCCCAAAGAGGTTGCATGTTGATATCATGGTATCCCATATGCTTTTTGTGTAGATCATAAGCATTATCATTAGGATAACCGTACGTAAAAGGAATCTTTTGGTTAAGCAGCTCTTTGAAAAGCTTGTCTGCCACAAACTTTACCAACCCCCGGTTCTGAAATTCCGGTTTTGTCATCATTGCAGTGGAATGAGAACCGCGAATAATTTCCCCATCTATATAATATAACATAGGAATTGCTGCAAAATGCGCTATCATTTCGCCCTGATCTTCAGCGATAAAAATTATGGGCTCCCCGGCCGGGTTTTTCCCCCTAAACTTCCATTGCCAGTTCGCCAAATCCCGTCGATTCCAGGGATGGACCTCGAGCAATTTGTCCAGAGCCTGAAATCCTTGCTCATCCCCTGCTTCATATGGCCGTATTTTAATCATATAGCCTCTCTTTGTTTCTTATCGCTAATGCAACCCATAGCCGTCAGAAATCTCACGAACTACTCTATCAGCCCCTCGGCCATCAATGAAGGAGCGTCCCTTTAATGCCATATCACCTCTAAGATTCGCATCATTCAACATCTTAAGGAATACATCAATGAATTCACCTTCTGAAATCTCGTCTATAGATCCGATACAGACTCCAAAGCCTTTCTCATCCAGATATCTTCCTGTCACTTCTTGGTTATCATCGATAATTATCGCGATCTGCGGCGTTTCGAGAAAGGCAAGTTCAAAAACGATAGAACCGGCAGCCGTGACAGCAAATCTCGCTCTTTTCATCACAGACGCCAAATCATAGTAGCCTATGAGTAATTGAGTGTCAATATGAACGAATCCTGAAAATATTCGCTTAATTTCCGCTACATGACTTACATCTTTCGCAACGGCGAAATCGATATGGATCTTAGATTCCAAATGCCTTTCCAATGCTGAGAAAATGGTCAAAAAATCTCTTATCCTGTCTAAAACGTTTCCACCACCGAAACTCATAAATACTCTGGTTTCATCGTCATCCCTTTCTACCTCCGCGATCTCCCTCATTTGCAAAATGTTGTCTCTGAGGAGAACATAGGAAGGCCCAAGGAGCATTTTGGTCGTTCCCTTTGTTTTATAGTTCAAACGTTCAGCGTTCAGATTTTGATTTATAATAATATCTGCACAGAATTCTCTATCCGCCAAATCATCAATGGATACAAGATTACCGAATTTTCCCTTATGTTCAACCATCTGTGCCGACGTAACATCGTAATTGTCAAATACCATGACATTGAAGCACTCAGGCCGGTAATACCTTTCGAATCCGATTTGAAGACCCACCGCATCATCGGGAAGGAAAATACAGCCAAGGCCGGCGTTTTCTAACAATTTTTCATAATGATCCCGGCTTGAAAGCTCTCTTACAAGGAAAGTTGTGTCTTTGATGCCTACCCGGTGAAAGGCCTGAGCGAGCGATATGCAACGCATAAGATGGCCGTATCCATAACCACTGCCGGCGTCACACCTAAAGAAGATAGCTGTTTTTTCAATCATCGCGAAACACGGCCCGGATAATTTCAAAGCCCTCGGCAGCTTTGATATTTACGATGCTTCCCAAATGTCTCGCCTGGTTTTGTATGGATTCCAAGGATCTGGCATAAGGAAACGGTTTGATCTCACTTTTGTAATAGGCCATGGCATTTATCTTATCTGTGAGGGTTGAAGAGACATCAACATACAAATTCGGAATAAAGTAGTTTTCCCTGGAACCGAAATACCAAGCCGTTGAAGAAAGGACGTCAAAAGATAGAATCATTTCCGGCGACCAAGCCGATCCCGGGCGGCATGCCGTTAAAACGGCACGATTTGTAATCTGGTGATCGATATTCAAGTCGCCGCGATGGTGAGTAAACACAAGAGACGAAGGATATTGCTGCAAGAATCCTTCTACTACTTTGACGATATCGAGAAGGGACACCGTGTCGAACTGATTATCAGGAAATGCTTTAAAAACCACATTGCGAACGCCGACGATGCGATTCGCCTGCAAACAGTGCTCCCTGAGCATTGAAAGTTCTATAGTGATGTTCTTTTTATCAGCTTCACCTTTTCTTGCCATCATGCCCTCGCCTAGAATCAATACATTAACATCACAGCCTACAAGGGATAGTTTCCTTATAGTCGCACCACATCCTAAAATCTCATCGTCGGGGTGTGCGACAATAACGGCGGCTTTCTTGGAATCTATAATCATCATTCCATCTCCTCGAAGGACTCATGCTGCGATATAAAGTAACCATTTCTATGGCTATATGCAAGAGTTACATACTTAGTAATGAATCCTGCTTTTTGAAACGCTTTCAAAGATCGGATGTTATCCACTCTAACTTCGGCTATAATTCCCTTTGAGGTTTGCGTTTGAGCCAAATATTTTTTTGTCCCGAGAGCGATTATCTTCGTTCCATATCCATGTCCGATGCAATCCGGATCCACCATAACACTACATTTGACAATATCACCTCTATTTTCAAATCTTATCGTGCCGATGCAACGATCCTTATCGATTGCAATATAAATCTTTGAACCTGGATCATTGATCTTATCATGGAACCATTTTTCATGTTCATCCCAGACCACCGGTTCGTTATTGAAAAAATATTTTCTGATCTCTGGATGATTTCTCCAGAGAAAGAGTTTTTTCATGTCTTTCTCTTCTACAGATCTTAAAGATAGTGCTATGTTCTTTTTCCCCGTTGGATTCATTGATGGAGGACAGATTTATTTATTGTATTCGATCTTCCATGTCTCTTTATGCTTGACTTGGGAGTTGATCATCGGGAGTTCAGGCATCAAAGATACTAATTGGAGAATATCTTCCAAAGAGAACGAAGAATTAACAGGGTATAACTCTTCTATTATTCGTGAAATGAGGTCAAAATCTGCAGGTGTATCCACAGTCCATCGATTATGGCTTTGATCAGATGCATAAGTTATATTTAGGAGACGATATCGTTCAGGGCGTTGGTGTATAAAAGGAGAAACCTCTTCCCGTTCACCTTGATTCACAGACTCAAGGCATGCCTCCTGCAAAACCCGGAAAGGAAACACCTCTACGTCCATGCCGCGCGGATACGTGCGAACCAGGGTATTGGAAACAAAATCATATAGATCCGGGTTAGTAAGATGGGTAGATATGATATGATCCACAACCGCCGGGTCGATAAGGGGGCAATCCGACGTTACGCGCACCACGACATCGGCCTCATACAGCCGGGCGGCATGATAATAGCGCGACAGGACATCCTCCTCGGAACCGCGAAAAAAGGAGACCCGCAACTGCTCACAGAGCTCCGCGATGGGATGATCCGCCTCGTTGACCGTCGTGGCCACCACAACTTCGTCCGCCGACCGGACCCGGCCCAGCCGTTCGAGCTGATACTCGAGGAGGGATTTCCCCATGACCGTTTTCATTATTTTCCCGGGTAAACGCGTGGAATTCATCCGCGCCTGATCGATGACGACAACTTTCATGTTATTTTAACCTTGAAAAAAATCGCTTATTTTCTTGATCACA
>Ga0302248_1000825_pt1 | contig 26748 bp, 36 predicted proteins | sample AAG_UR_Leu_MG_FD_193528 | JGI IMG/M metagenome (GOLD analysis project Ga0302248, IMG submission 193528) | Enriched activated sludge microbial communities from anaerobic digester in WTTP, New Holstein, Wisconsin, United States - AAG_UR_Leu | ecosystem: Engineered > Bioreactor > Anaerobic >... | reverse complement strand
ACCTTGCAAACCTTCGGTTCAGGGATATTGCAGCAGATGTTCGTACAGTGAGGGATCCGTTCGAGGAGGAGATTTTTGCCGGTCAGGAGAAGACGGAGAAGGAGGCTCTTGAGATGTATAAAAAGAACCCGGAAGCTGCCAGGAAGTTCCTTACCGGATACTCTGACGCGAAGATGAATGCCGTAACGAAGATGTTCATTGACCTTCGTGATCAGATAATTACACGGTACACCAATAACAGGGAGTAGAGGTCATTGGAGAGTACTCTTCTGTAGCAAGTGCTTACTAGTCACCCTTAAAAGCAAAAAAACACCCGCCGGAATTGGCGGGTGGGTTTTCTATGCTCAGTCGGGATGCCGGGATTTGAACCCGGGGCCCCTTGCCCCCCAGACAAGTTAATGTACACACTCACATGCCCATTGTATCAAGTCGCGAGCGTTGTTCTTGTCAGTGATCAGCGTGTATTTTACGTGTCTCAAGGCCAGCCGGACCGTAACCTCATTGCCAATATAATCAATAAAATGATTCCGGCAAGCGTGATTATCTGCCATAGCACTCCGTTAAACCTGGGCTTCTCCCTGATGGTATTCGTAACTGTAATGATTTTTACTTTCTCCTGGAGAAGACTGTCGTACTTCAGTTCTATGGCTGTAGGCTTATGGAAAAGCCGCTGATATATTCGGGAGTCAGCAACCCAGGCCTCGGTAATAGCATAATCTGTCTCCAGAATCATAGTGTCAATGGTGACAGCTTCATAATTAATGATAATCACAGTATCAGTACCAAACACTGTATCCGGAGGTATAAAAACATAGAAGGTTGTGTCTCGATATAAGACAGTGTCACGATACATGATCAGAGGCGGCCACTTCTTCAGGCATTGTTCCTGGGTGGCGCAGCTGGCAGCAAGCAGACTGAGTAATATGAATATCAGAGATCTCACCCGTTGAAATACGTGATCTTATCATTGCTCGCAGTGGCTACATCTACATGTACCCATCCAGTTGTATTTCTCTCCACTCGAATGTTAACAGGCATTTTATCTTTATTCCTCTCAATCCATCTTCTAACCTCCTCATCAAGCATGCCCTGAACGCTGAAATCAACTGCCTGGAACCTGGTATGAGCTGACAGGTAAGTCCGGCCGGCAATAGTCTTTTCTTTGACCAAACTGCAGAGATTACATCTATAGCCACGCTGACTCAGCTTACCCTTGTACTTAAGCCCATAATCATTAACGATTACCGGCCGGTCAATTGCAGAGCGAAACCAGTGTAGCCAATTGATCAGCCTTGGATCAGCAAACATCCAGGCCTTCTCGCCATGAGCCAAGAAAACATGAGGACAAACGAGTTCGTATATCTCGAACTCATCCATTCAGTACAGGTTCTTTTTTATTGAAGATAGACTCAATGAATTCAAGAATGGTATGCACAACCGGTACTGTAGAAAATCCGTTTGCGGCCAACCCAGCTCCTAATCCATACAGAATGCAAGCCAGCCATGAAAATTCAGCGGCAAATCCATAATTAAATACATTGGAAAGGATCATGATCGTGATCGAGATTAACCAAATAATGATCATTCTAACAAATCCCTTCGGTGGCTTAAATAAGCCAAGAATGATACTACCCAAAAACGAAGACATAGCTGCAATGCCAGCGAGCGATCCCATGTATACATTCAGCTGGGTAAGCAGAGAAATGACATTATCAGGCGGATCAACGGTCTGAGCAATTGCCAGAACCGGAACGTTCAAAAGTGCAATAAAAATTGCACACACAATCAGTACTTTTTTCATTTTACAATAATTTATGGTTTTTTATTAAAAGCCCTAATCTTCTTTACTGTCAGGATGATAGACAATACCAGACCGACACAGCCTAATGAAACAAATAGCAAGTCAAGCCATTTGCCAAGAGAATCAAGCAAGCCAATAGACCCTAACATCAATGATGACGCTAGTGGTACCCAATTCTTAATAGTATCTATTATTGTTTCGATCAAACTCATATCATTTTGCATTAATTCTTCCATTCGTCACTACTCTAAATTCCCAATAATACTCCTTATTTTACTTGAACATGAACTGGCGGCAACATTGCGACAACTCCAGACGATGAAAATGGAATTAGGCAAAAATATCCTTCACTATCCGGTGGCATAATTGGATAGAAGTTTGTCATATTCCCAGATATATCAGTAAGTTGTGTTACAGTAAATGTATTCAGATCGTTACTTGTAATTATAGGATGTCTCTCTCCTGTTGATGGTTGTTTCGTGGCGATAAGTTTTCCATTTGCAATATCTAAGCCGACTATTTGATTGTTTGCTAGATACATTTTTTGATGTGAGGCTAAATTTGCAATATCATTTTTAGCACAACGATAAATTCCATAATCAGTACCCTCAGTGTCATCGCTTCCCCACCAAATATACCCGTCAACAAAAACTAAACCTATGGCTTTCATCCTGTTAACAATAGCGGCCTCATATATCTTAACCCAAGACCATTGATTTAATTCTGAATTGTAGGTTCCAGTGAACCATTTTACTTCATTCTGCTCAACTCTAGAGCTGTCGCCGGTACACATATAAAATATTCCGCTTGCCGGGTCTTGCTGAATAATATGTACATGTCTGCACCAGTTAGAATTCCCAGCATCGCCCAGCAGCGTTCCGGTAGCTCCACCAGTTGCAGTGCCATTATCTCTGTAATATGGATTTTGTCCAAACTTATAGGCTAATTTGACGTTTGCACCATTATTATAAAAATGATAAACATTGATTGGAGCTGCTCCCGCCTGAACGTTACCGTAATTACCTATAACAAGTGTTTGTTCTGTTCCGAAATATTGTTTATGCGGATATTGCTGTACTCTGAAATACTCGCCAGGATACGATCCGTTTGCTGGAGTATGAGGAATATAGTCAGTAACTCCGTCAACATCCTTTACGGTAAGTTCTGATACTGTCAATAAACCATTACTTGAAAAATAGACTTTATTGTATGTTGCAAAATTAATATTCCCGTTATCCCAGATGTAGCCAAATGCGACCTGGCCAGCATTAACAAAGTTATAATTAGTCCAGCTCTGTCCCTTGTCATTAGAATACCTCATACGGCCATATGCTCTTGCTAAGATTCTGTCTCCATCTTGATAGACAGTTACCCATTGAGTTTTTTTATAATTCAATTGTGGTGTAGATCGCAGCCACTTCCTATCAGTTGTTCCTATTCCTGTAAAATACTCCTGAAATATTGCATTTAAAGTTAACACCTGAGACGAGGTCCACTTTCCTCCTATCAATATCATTGCAAGCCTAGCTAAAGTTGGATCATTAGAAGGTATAGCTCCATCATTATTATTAAAAAGTAGCGCCCAGATGTTTTTGTTAGGAATGGCTGTTGAAGCCCTAGTAGCAGTGCCTAAAGAAATACCTTCGATAAATAATTCCTCAGTGCTTTCATCTTTATTAATCAAAATAAAGCCTTGTGATGATGTCGGCATTTTATAATTAATTCCAGGCGAATTGATTGAAAAATTTAATCGTCCATTCACAGAATTCTTTATCCCGCCAAACAGGTATGAAGAGCCATCATAAACACCAACTACAGCTGCTGATCCATAAATCTCGTCAACCACATAATAGCCAATACTGGCAGAATTTAAGGCGAGTGCCGATTTGTGTACATTAGGGTTATGATTGAGATTTAGCGCAGTATTGCCATCCGCAAATACACCATATTGATTGTCAAAATATAGATTTCCAGTCCCTTGTTTAGTAGCGTTTCTTCCGCTTCCTTTTAATTCAGTCAGATAATTGTCCGTATCTGTCCTTCTGGCAAAGAGCCAAATACTGTCAATGTTATTCCATATGCTAATATCCTCTTGTAATTTTAATGCTAACCATTGTGGAGTGCAATATGAACTCCAATCATCATCCTCAATAGTGCTTGAACCTAAAACCTCTTTAATTGTAAATGAATACGTCCCAATGTCTTTTGAATTTGCATCCTCAGAGAAGTCAATTATTTTACCTACTCCACTGATATGTTCATTTTCTGTTTGTGGATCATAGTAACTAAATGCTATGTTAACCCCTGCAGCTGCAGCTTCACGGATGGTTTCGTAATCTTCATAATCATCCACCTCAGCTGAGGTCCGACGGTAGGTCTGACCACTGCAGGTAAGCTCGCGTGCTGAATTTTCCAACTCTTCATCCGGCACTCCGGCATGTTCCTTATGCAATATCTCCTCATAGCTGGGTTTATCTTTAAAGCCAGACGTCACAAGACCGAGAATTATTTTGTCTCCGATCTTCACTGCCAATGCATATCCTGGAACTTTTGTTGCCATTTTATTATTTATGTTGGTAAGCTTTCAAATTCATTCGATACTATGTTCAGGTTGTTTATGGAAAGTCCTATACGCACTGTATTAGACACGCCCGGAGGTGGATATGTCAAGCCATTCAGCGCATAATAAGCTGTGCCGGATGCTATATAAACTACCTGAGATCCGCTATCCATTACATGATTATATTGATTCCGGATCTCCCAGTAAATTGTTTTATTGCCGGGACCTCCGGAATTCGTAGCATTAAAGGATACATATATGTCTGTACCTGACGATCCATCAGGTATCGCGCTCATGCTATTAATAGTGACTGCCGGCGCCGATGATACAGTAAGAGCCGTACTGCTCACCCAGGTAGTATCAGTTGATATCTTACATTTAATGTAGTAAGTGCCAGTAGAAGTCGGCGCGGTGAAAGGTATTTCAATGTCAGCATCACCGCCTGCGATTATGATGCCCGAGGTCACTGTACCTGAACTCTGTGTCACATCAGATCCGTTGACCACCTTCCACTCAACAGACTGACATCCGCTTGAATCTCCTGTATTTTCGACATTAACCGAGAAGGAACTCTCCTGGCCTGCCGTTAATGAGGTAGAGGCCGGAGTGACGCTATCAACTGTGAGATTTGCAGTATTGCCCAGACTGACTCCGGAGTCGAAATTCACAGCTCGCGATGTATATGGAATGAACTCCACGAGAGTGACGTCCCAGGTACCCGCATAAACATTCCAGCTACATTCAACGATCTCGAACTCACGGTTGTTGTTGTATGCATCCCTGATTATGCTTGCCATCGTGAGATTAGCTCCCCGGATTGTTCCACGCAATACTTGCCTGGGCACATGATTGCGGCTAGCTAACATTTTGACCAGAGCGCCGATCAGGCTATATGCGGTATCAGACTGAGAAAATCGCCAGGACACTGTGGGCAATCCGGAACTAAGCCTCATTGCCCTATCGTACATCCTGACAGCATTATCATACACCGGTACATCAGCTCCATGGATCTCGATATCTCTCAAATCTGCAGGCTCAGAGCTGCCAGTAAAGTTTGCAGTGTCATCGAAGCCGGTAATAAAACTTCTGTTCTGAAAGAGGAATGCTGGTGATGGCAATGCAAAAGCAACGCCGACTCCGGATATGTTCGAGCCAAATGATGAAGCCCGAATCCTTTGCAGACGAACGGTCATCGTCCCTGATGCAGGAATACCTCCAGTAATGATTGAAATCCTTGTCCAGGTCACATCACCAGGATACATTGCTGATGCAAGTTCCTGCGAGACATAACCAGGTGTCGTGCTCCACCCGGTTGTAGCCAGGTAATAAGTTGTGCTCCCTGCAACCAGCCGAACCTGGAATCTTACCGTCAGATTGATTGACCTGGGATTTGACATTGATGACCAGATCATACCGGTTGGACAGACATCAATCGAAAATTTAAAGTCCTGATTCAATCCTTTGACTACATTAACCGATTGATATATGTAGTCATTATCAGTATCAGAATAACCAGACAGAAAAGCATAGCTCAGATCGTCTTTCTTTCTTGGATTAACACTGACAGATCCATTATTACTCCAGGACGGAAAGGACAGTGTTGATAAATTATAATTCTCGAACTTATAATTGTCCAGGATAGAAGGTTTCAGACCATAGTCACTTGATATCCTGACACGCTTGCCGCCAGGTTGCAGTGAAAGTGAAAGAAATCCAACCGGCCGCACATTATTGCCAGTTTTCAAAGTTGTCAGGTTCAGGATCGTTGGTGAAGCTTCAGTGGTTGAATAGACACCCGCGGAAGTATATATCAGACGGGCAGATTTCTTGTCTTTGTATGAAAGGATCTCCCAGCGATTCTTATTCTGAGTGATCGTAGCATCATACTTTCCAAGAATTGCTTCCAGTACTTCGTTGCACTTCATGTCCGCGTACATAGCACAGTTCTCCAGCGTCTGCGTTAGCGGGCAGTAGTCATCATCATGTGATATCTCCCACAAGTTTATTGCGATAGCGTAATTCAGTCCCAGACCAATCTTATCAAGGCAATGACGGATGCAGGCAAGTTGTGTCTGATAGCCTGTCAGTGTAAAGCTTTCTCCGCTGAGGAGACCAAGACCATCAGTTGCCTGTAGCCTGACATTCGTTGGTCCGGGCTTGTAGGGGACCTCATATTGCTGTGGATTCAGGTAGCCTGACCAGATCGGTGTGGTAGAAGGGTAGTAGAATTCAATTTTGAACTTCTTCGGGTTATTGGTATAGAATGACAAGAACTCGAAGTCAACAACTTCTCTTATCAGGAACTCAATGCTTGTGCCTATAATGACCTCTCCGGAGTCTTTCTTCAAATGAAACGGGTTGGCCGGCACATTACGGTTAATCTCAGCACCGGAATAACCATCCTCCGAGATCACGATCCTTGATGTGACACCATCCTTTCCCTTGCACAGGAGTTGATATTTAACGACGTGGGCCACCGATAGTACTTTTTATTCTTTGATCCTCCTTGTTAAAAACATACACGAGATCTCTTCCACTTGCAGTCAATTTGCCGGTTATCTCCATTTCCTGCTTCATGCCGGCAATATTTCGTGTGTCAAAGGTGTAGCTTCCGGTTGCAGCCGTTGCAGTGGCGACAGATCCGCCGCCGGCTGCCCTGGACATTGCACCTTTAATCATGCCGGATATAGCTATGAGAGCAGCACCTGCAGCAATAGCAGCTGCAGCAGTTGCAGGATTCGGGAACTGAAGCGCCTGGAAGAGAGCCAGGCTGGCCAATCCTGCCTGAATGAGGAGTTTTCCGACAGTGTTGCCCAGATCGGCAAGGGTGCTAAGAACTACCTGGCTCACATTCTTAATGCCGGAAGTTCCTGCAGCAAGCTCTCCGAGAACAAATGCAACATTTGATATCATTTGCGCAAAAGCTTCATTGAGAGCATCAGAGATGCTTTGCTGGAAGGATGTCGCTGTTTCAATGACCGCCATATTTACCTGAGCCAGCTCACTTTTGAGCTTAGACAAATCCACGGAAGGGCCAGCTATTTTGGCATCCTTAACCATTGCCTGAAAGAGCTTATACTCCTCTTTCTTTAATTCAAGCTCTTTCTTTGTTGCATTTATCGCGCTGTTTTTCTCTCTCAAGAGAGCTTTTAGCTCTTCGCTCTGGGCTCGCATCAGGGAATTGATCTTAGCTTCCTGTTCCTCAATTTCCCTGTTTAATGACGCAAGTACTTCCTTGGGCTCCTTATACTTGAGAGCAATTCTGTCTTTCATGAGCTGTAATCGCTCACGTTCAAGACTAATTTCATCACCGTAGACTGACTTGATTAGTTTCTCAGCATCCATGAGAAGCTTTATTTTTTTCTCATGATCTTCGAGTTCCTCCCTTGCCTGCAGTCGTAGTTCTGCAACCTTAGCGCGACGCTCTTCAAGAGAATTTATCAGTGCAATTTCGCGGTCCTCTAACGCATCTTCGGCTTCAGCGAGTCTGCCGGCCTCCTTCCAGTCATTAGTTATTTCTTTTCCAATGCCATTGAAAGCAGTCCTCATTTGCTCCCAGCCTTCACGAAACTTGCCCGAAAAGATATCAACAAGCCCTCCGCCGAATTTAACAAGTCGCTCAACCAGGTTATCAAGAACAGAACGGATCTGCGAAAGCTTTTTTGCCAGCTTATCTGCTCCGCTTTCCGACTTGGTAAAATATGCTGCCACCGAGCCGAGAGCTACAACCAGCGCACCGATACCAGAAGAGATGAGAGCTGTCTTGAGCAACTTCATCGCAATGGCAAACTTATTGGCACCACCCGCGCCGGCCTGGAAACTGCTCACCAGGAAATTAAACGATTTTCTCGCAGTTTCTACAGATTCATTAACGGCGCCCATATTTATCCCAAATATGTCGGCCAGCTCATTAATAGAATTATCAGCGGCACCCTTGAAATCCTCAACAGCCTGTTCGCCGTCCTTGAGTCCCTTTTTGAACTCGGCGGTGTCTACGCCAAAACGTGCTTTCAGATTACTGATAACTGTTCCCATCAGCCTGGCTTTATCTTGTTAAGTATGTCTGCCTGAAACTTGTTTATCTTCTCTCTCTCTTCATCAGAGATCTCCTCGTATTTTATTTGTGGCTTACCATCCCATGGCAGTGGCCAAAGTTCCATCGCCGTTATCCTTCCCTGCGGATGTTCCGTGATCTGAAGGAACAGGTGCATCCTCATCAGCTCTGCCAGGGACTTGATCCGCTCGCTCTCATTCTGATTAAAGCCTGTCAATGCATCAATCAAATCTCCTACTATTGTCCTGGCGAACCTCTCTGGTGTATATCCCAGGCATCCCAGTGCAAACCTCCTCATAAATGCCCAAGTGAGCATCGGGATCCCCTCGAGCTCTATCCCATCCTCCTCAGATGAAGGAAAGCCGGTCTTTTTTTTTCCGCCTCTTTCTCTTCTGCCTCCTTCTTTTCTGCCACCGACTGCGATCCCATGGTCTGCTTCTTAAGTATCTGCGCGAAGGCGATGACAGCATTCATTCCCATCAGTCGCCCGAACTCCTCCTCGGTTAAACCGAGTTCCCGGCCGTCTGCCAGCTCGCCCTCGATAGCGGCACAATGAGCAATGATTCTCAGCTCCCTGATATTTGTTTTAGTGACGGCAAGATCTGTCAGCTCCTTACCAGTCTTGGCGGTATAATCTGCCAGGGCATTCATATTCCATTCAATGCCGACGCGCCTTTTATCCGTCAGTGTAATGTAGTCTCTTGCCATCGCATTATGGGGTGTAGTCGCCGAAAGTCACACTGCCTTTGTTGGCTTTGAATGTTACGGAAAAAGTTGCTGTGTCCTTTGAATTTGCATCCTCACCGTAGTCCTGTATCTTTGCATTTCCGCTGACGATTCTTGACCCGGCAACAAAACGCCCATATACAAATGCAAGAGATGTTCCTGCTGGCGCCATCTCCCTCAGGTCCTCAAAGTCAATATGGGTAGGCTGCTCGGCAGTTGTTGCCAGGTAAGCCTGACCAGATGCGGTGAACTCATAATCAGCGTCAATAATATCCTCCACCGGGACGCCCCCCATTTCTTTGTGAAGGATCTCTTCATAATTAGGCTTAATCTTGAAGCCTGTGGTGATCAGTCCGGTGATCAGCTTGGTTCCGATTTTTATTGTGAGCTCATAGCCCTTTACTTTTGTTGCCATCTTATTGTTTATTAGCGATTTGATGTATCAATTGTAAATGTACTTACACTGGTATACATCTGAGATTCAATATCAAAGTCAGGCTCATCATCTTCCCAGATCACCAGCTCAATGCCGGTACCGCATACCGTAGTACCCTCCAGCTCCCGCAGAGCGTTTTTTACTGACTGCAGTAACTGCTCGACTTTATCCGGCGTGTCGTCTACTATCAGCACCTCTACCTGGTAGGTATAGCCCAGGATTCCCGCTTTACCGTAGTTAGGTACCCCGGTCTCCCGATGAGTGGCATAAGGAGTGATGATCTCCTCGTCGCCCATGCTCATGTAGGTATTAGGAATAATAGTTGCCAGGGTCTGCTGTATTGCTTCGGAGATCATTGCACGGCAAGTTTTTCAAGGAATTTTTCATGTTCAACCAGGTAAGCCTCATCGAAGATTCTCTGTGCTTCGCCAATAGAAGATTCGACAGCCCTGTCAACGAAGAACCTCGGCCGGATCCCTCCCTTCCAGTGGGCTGATTTTTTCCGGCGCCGGTACTGGAATGAGTGACCAGGAGCACGATTGCTCAGGGTACCATAGTTATGCCAGTAAACAAGCATATATGGATCCCAACCAACGCCACGTCGGTTCACGTATACTCCAGTATTTCCATAAACACCTACTGCGAGAACCAGTTTTTTCCCTTTTCCAGGCTTGATCTTTACGGCAGTCTTGACGCCTTTCAGGTAAGATGGCAGAGAGGCAATTATGGCACGCTTCACTGGCACAGCCGCCTTCCGGAAGGCAGCCATAACAGGCTTGCGATACCCATCTTCAGGCATTTTCCTGAAGATAGCAATCAGATTACCATATCCGTCTATCTCGAACTCTGTGTTCATTCCGTGATCTTCTCTGCAAGTATCTCGATGTAAAGTCCCTGCCCCGTTTTGTCGACTGAAAGAATGTTGAACTTTTCCCCGGCATCTACGATCTGGTATGTCTCATTTATCTCAGGCCTGTAATGACCGCGGTAGATGTATCTCACCGGGACAACAAGCCGTTGAGTGACGAATGCCTCAGCCCCCTGGCCGGCTGATTTTCTTGACATCCATGCCTCGAAGGCAGCCGTATAGACCTTCTGCGCACCGCCCATATTAGTCTTCCCTGATGTGACAGTACAGAATGAAACTTTTCTATCAAACTCGCCAGGATGCATCAAAAACGCTGTACTTTATAGTTTCTCAGAAGCTTCATTGCAGCAGTAGTCCTAAGTCCACTGCCCTGGTTCAGACTCATGTTTCCCGGGTTAAGGAAACCTTCTGATACCAGGAGAATCAGCGCCCGAAGGATATCTTTCGGGACCGCTGCCTTATTTTCCCATCCGCATGTGAATTCTATCTCTATAGAATTGAGCCTGGAAGAATCCGGAGAGAAACGCTCTCTGAAGAGAAGTCTCGCTGTCAGCTCAGTATTATCGAGCTGATAATTTCCCGGATCAACAGTTTGCTGTTCAGCGACCCCGTCGGCATAATATCTTACAGCCACAACAGAGGCTACAGGTCCGAGGTGGATCTCGAGCACATCACCAGGATAGGAGTCAAAGTATGCCAGGTATGTTGCCCTGAGCAGCTGCCGGCCGATGTGGTTTTCAACCTCGGTCACTGCAGATGAGATCAGCTCTGTCAGGAGAGCATCATGATCTTCATTTAGCAGACGTAGGTTGTTCCTGACCTCTGCGAGGATGTCAAGTTCCAACGGTGCCTTACTGAGCTTATACCTGATCATTTACCTACTCGGATGATTTTTGTGCCTCTAAATAGCCACCCAGATCCTTCAGCTCCTTCTTCGTGAGAATATCTGTCAGGCTTTCGCCCGCCTCACGTATTTCCCCAATCTCTTTGAAGCCGGCCTTGAATAGCTTATCCCTTCCCGGTAGATCTTCCGGGAGTGTATTATCAAGCTCGTCATCCTCATCAGGCAGCACCTGAATGCAGCCTTCCCTGATAAGCGCCGGAGCCTTATCAGCTTCAACTATGCCTGTGTCACCGGCAGAATAGGCATAACCGTATGCTGCCTTGATGAATTTTACTCTTACGTATTTCTCTTTCATTGCAATGATTTTTATGGCAGATCATCGGAGGGCCCGGGCCTGTCAACCTTCAGGCGACAGGTTCCACGGGCATGTCCGATAACCTACCTGATGAACTATCCCTATGATGCGCAGAGAGCATCTTTCATCGCAGCAAAGCTGGCCGGGTGCTTGAGCACTGAATCCCAGAAGGAGTTCAGCACGATTCTCACCTTGTTACCTATAGCCTGGCTGTACTGGTCGACCGTGATATCAATACCTCCGAAGTTGGCAATAATCATCTCTTCCCAGTTTCCGAAGATGATTGCCGAACATACCGCACTCGAAGTACCCTTCGTCAGGTTGTCAGGAACGAGCGTCGAGACGCCTGCTTTGTAACCAATTAAAGTATCAGGCTGCAGGACATTCCAGACTCTCTCCGGATGACCTGACTCAATAGCTGTGCTCATGAGCTTCCAGCGTGCCTGCGGGCTGCAAGCAAATGCAAGTTTTCCGAAGTCAGCATTGTCAATAGCTACCTCTCTTACGATACCAAGTATATGAGCGAGGGTAGGGGCGAGGCCATTGGTTCCGCCGGCAACGTCACCGATACCAGTCGTGGAGAGCAGGCCGGTGGGGCCATTGGTGGCGCCTGCAATACAGGCCTTGTCAAGAGCAATGCTCATGGCGTTAATGAACAGGTTCCTCATGATTCCCTCAACCGAATAAGGACTCTGGGCGATGAGAAGCTTGGAGACATCCTGATAGCAGGTCAACCTCTTTGGCGAGACAGTTATAGCTTCAGTATCCGTGCCGGCATCACTGGCATTTGCAACTTCAGTTGCCCACCCGGCAGTACCTGCTGAGGATACACGCGGTATGGATATATTGGCGGTCAGACGGGACCACACTTCGGCGCCCAGGTTTACACAGATGAGCTTGGCATAGAGCGCGTCAATAAAACCCATCAGGTCAGTCGGTATCAGCGGTGCTGTGCCTGTGGTAACATCAGCCCTGGTCTGAGGCTTCTTGCCCAGGCAGAGTACCCTGGAAGGTACTCCAAACCCGGAGAGGCTCTGGCCTATGAGGTTCATTTCGGTTTCAGCTTCCTGGTGCATCTCGGCCTCCAGTCCCGTGAGCCGGCCGGTACGAATAAACTCCTGGATAGCCTTCACAAATGAGTACTGCTGAAGATCTCTCTCTTCCCTGGGAGAGTTCTGCGGAGCCTGCTGTGAAGCCTGCAGCCTCTGCTGGTTTTCGATGCGCTCTTCGCGCCTGATCTCATCTTCGAGAGCCTCAGCTTCGGTGAGCATTTCATCCAGCCTGGTAGTTTCCTCGCTGGTCCTTTCGTTGGCCTTTTTGGCTAATTTGTCAATTTCTGCCCTCAGGCCATCACGTTTCTTCTTGAGAATTTGTGATTTAAGCATTTGTGTCAATTATTAAGTTATTACTAATTAGCCTTTTATGGCCTTTATTCGTAAATCTCTGATCCTGTTTTGCCTCAGAACCTCGGCCGGCGGCAGTAGCTTAATCACCTTCTCCGGGCTTCTGCCATCAAGCATGTCGAGAATCTGTCTCACAGTCATATCTTCAAGCTCGCTCAGGCGAACTGATCCGCCAAGCTCCCGGAAGGCATACATCAAAGCCACGTACGCCTCCTCTCTTACCTGGCGCAGCAAGGCATCCCTTTTCCCTGTATCCGGATTGGAAGGCACGTTGACAATAGACCACTCTATGAGTTCCTGTCCCGCAAAGTAGTATGTCTCCCTGGAAGCACCTTTGGCCTCTTCCTTCTCTCCGTATTTTCCGCGACCGACTTCAATGAAACCAACAGAGCAGCGCGACAGAGAGCCGAAGAGTACTTTCTGAAAAATTTTCTCCGCGAGAGGATTGATCTCAGCCGGTTCAAACTGCACTGACGCCACCAGGCACTTTTCCCTGCCCTCACCTTCCAGACCAATGCTCACAGATTTCCCAATGATATAATCGGGATTAGGATCCATGCAGAAGCCTCCTGAGAGGGTATGCTGATAAGCGACCACCGGATTTTTGCGGTAACGATCAAGGCTCCATCCATCCTGATTCAATACCGTACCATGGCTGTCCCTGGTATATGTCGAAAGGACAAAATCAATTGTCCTGGTCTTCGCAACGTCTGCGGCCGGCTCACGCCTTGTTCCGTAAATGATCGTCTTTGGCATCGTCGTCTGGTTTATCATTATTGCTTTCCGGATCCTCATTTCCGGGCTGATCTTCTGGTTTATTATTGCCAACTATATTGGCAGGCACATAAGGTTTATCAAGTCCGGGGAGCGGGTTAAGATTAAGGATGCCGCGCGCTTCATTTGGAACCATGATCCCTGAGAGCACCATTTCCCTGAGGTGAGTGGTCTGTGTAGCCAGGTCACCCCTGAGAAGGCCGTCCAGGTTGAAGCGGATACGGATTACTCCCTTCTCATCCGGAGTAAGCAGCTTATCCTCCAGCTCCATTTCCTGGCGCCGGAGGATAGGCCTGAGTGTATATTTGACAAATTGAATATCCTGATGTTCGATGTTCGAGAATGTCGACCTGCTCAGATCTGCAATCATGTGAGGCGGCACGTTAAAAATTCTCGCTATCTCCTGAATCTGGAATGTTCTGGTTGCGATGAACTGGGCGTTCTCCGGAGGGATTCCCAGCTGCTTGTATTTGAGCCCGTACTCCAGGATAGGAGTGGTGTGATCTCCTACGGGACCGCTATAAAATTTCTCCCAGCGGGCTTTCCACTCCACAAACTCCTTGTCGCTCATGTGCCCTTCGGACTCTATGACCGCCTTCAGATTGCCGCCCCGGGCGAAAAATTTATTTCCAAATTGCTCAGCTGCAAGACCCAGGGCAATATTATCCCTTGCAATCCTGATCGGGCTTTTGCCCATGAGGCCATTAGTAGAAAACATCTTGTAATGCACCACCTCAGATGCAAAGAAGGTACCATGAATCTTCTGATCATAGTCATTGATCTTGTAGAAGACCTGGCCGTCAGAAACGACTACGGCTACTGATGAAGGATGCACTGGTATCAGCTGGTAGGGGAGACCATAATAGTCATCACTCCGGATAATAGCCACGGCATTGCCCCAACCCTGAAGGTAGGCATTCATCAACTCGTGCCAGGTGAAGCGGTTCATCAGGACGGTTGGATTCAGCAAGAGCGACTTGACCGGGTGATCAATGGCCTCACGACTGCGGCCGGTCTCACGGTATACTTCTATGGGGAGTGACGCCGGCAGTTCAGAGAGCAATCTTATACAGGACCATACTGCAGACATCTTCAGAGCAGTCTCCTCATTGACACAGATTCCTGCTTCAGACACACCGATCAGGTCCGCGAAGGTCTTTCGCAGACCCTCATCGGTGGTCCTCTTCATGGTACCCGGAAACAAAATATATTTTAACCGTTCTCTGAAACCTGCCATGAGTCAAAAGTCATGGCTGTAATTATATTACAAATTTTTCCTGAACGACTGGAACATTGTTCCCTTTTTTCTATCGATCGCGACTCTTGCGGAAACTCTCGAAAGATCGGAACCTGAAGTCACCCATAACCTCCTTCCAGCGATTATTCATACAATGAAAAACCTCTTCATGGGTAATTTGGGGGTTATTTTCTCTTGCCTCACGAAGTTTTTCCCAAAATAAATCTATGAATCCCTGGCGTGAAAACATCCTGACGATATCGGCATCGATAGTCACCTTCTCCGCGCGTGGCATTATGTACTTTTTTTTAGTCATACCATCCTGAGCGAGTGACCATGGTTATATATCAGCTTCGTGTCAGCCGGATTGTCGAGAGTCATGCACTCACCGACAGCCATGATGATGGCTACTATTCCGTCTATTTTGTCAATTGAGCGTTTCTTATCCGGCTTGATGTTGTCATTGATATCAATATATATCTGCACGTTGCCAAGCATCCAGCGCAGTACCGGATCATCCAGGTGATCAGGTATGCCAGAGAGAACCAGCCTCTCAAACTCCTTCGTGGGAGCGCTCATAGTCATAATCCCCTGAGAAAACTCATGCAGCTGCTCCGATGGATAGCCTTCACGCAGTAATCCCTGTATGACTCCATGGTAAGCTTTGGCCGGGTCAAAACCAACGCTCTGGCACTGATAGAGGCCGAGGATCCTCATCAGGTCCGCGACCATCTCGTCAATATCAATGACATTTCCTTCAGTTGTCCGGATATATCCTTCGTTAATCCAGCGGAGATAATCAACCTTATCGGCCCGCTCCTGGGCTTTTGCCTCCGGGATCCAGTAATACATCCTGAATACAGGCCGGCCACCAATATCCGGGAAATAAAGTCCCAGGGCGTTAATGTCTCTGTGAGATGCCAGATCAAGCCCGGCATAACACCGCTGACCGATCAGTGCCTCCGGATCCGTACCATGGCTGCATTTTAGCCACAGATCGTCTTTAATCCATACCTTGGGTGCATCAACCCACAGGTTAAGGTTCTTGGTCTTAAAAGAAAATTCTTTTGATCCGTCATTCATAGCACCAATGAACTCACTTTCAAAACGAGCAGGCAGAACCGATATCCCCCAGTTTGGATTTGCCTTTCTCCAATTGACCGGATCCTTCCAGTCATCCTCCGGGTCCAGGGTATAGATAATCCCGAAGGTATCATCCTGTGTCTTTTTCCCCTGAAGTATGTCAATAATGAGCTGGCGATAATCAAAGCATGGAAGACTCTTATCCCGGCCGGCCGTTGTTATCATCCAGAAAAGTGGCTGTGTCCGGTTCACAGATGCGCTGTCCATATTGTCCTTAACCTCGAATGATTGCCATACATGCAGCTCATCCAGGATACCGCCGTGCGGGTTAATTCCTTCCATCGTTTTGGAATCTTTGCCCAGGGGCTCCATTTTACTTGACGTTGCCGGCACACTCACGTTCCTGGTAAGTATCTTTGCCCGCCGTGAGAGGGCAGGGGAATGCCCGATCATATCCTTTGCAAATGAGAAGCATATCTTTGCCTGTTTCTCAACAGTGGCCGCGCAATATATTTCTGCCTGCAGCTCGCCGTCAAAGAACAGAAGGTAGTTGGCTATTGCCGAGGACCATGTGGTTTTGCCATTTTTCTTTGGGATCTCGATATAGCAATAGTTAAAGCGCCTGGTGCCGTCTTTTTTTTTCCAGCCAAAGCAAATGCTCATAATAGCTTCCTGCCATGGTTCCGGTCTGAATGTTACCCATGCCTTTTTGTCAGCAGGTATCTTCAGGAGCGTAAAAAAGTCCAGGACTTTTCTGACAGCTTTGCGGTCAAAATACCATCCCTGCTCAGGAGCGTTGATCAGATCCTGCCGGTGTCGCTCGAAAGTAAGTCGTGTAAGATTGCTTACAGCGATCTTCCCGGAGAGGACCTCGTCAATATATTTCTCACCCCTGGTCATACTTTCTCAATAGCTCATCGAACGGATCATCATCCTGCCTGACATGTTTCGATATCTTCTGGTTACTGACGGGATCCATGCCAAACATGGCGGCCCTCTCGCGGAAGTCTTTCAACGCCTGGTTGCGGACCGTGACCAGCGGGTTCATCATCTTAAACCCTTTGGATGTCGTTATTACAGTTCCTTCCTTCTTGAGCTTTTTACAGCTTTCGATGTATTTATCCCAGGCCTCGGACATTATTGCCACCTCCTGCACGTTGCCAACTGATAGTATCTTGTGATGAATAAACAGGGCGCAGAAATTCCTGAAGTATTTCTTGCCGCCGGTAGTCAACCAGGTCTCCGGTTTCGGAATCTCCGTGATCAGTTCATAGTCTATTCCTGACCGGACGCGATCAGCACGGAAGGTTCCCTGTAATTGTTTCTGTGAGGCTGGTAATCCTGGTCTTCCACCTTTGCTCATTACTCCACCCCTCCAGTTTTGACAGATGCATGAAAGAGGGGGGGCTGCGATCGCTGGACAAAACCCTGCAGAGATTTATACCCCCCCGTATCTGTCATACATGCATGATACACACAGCACTCATTCTTTTTACACCTAATCGTAATACCTTCCATAGTCTATGAATTCCCTTTACGATCTTTATTGTTTTTCATGATATGATACTATTTTGTCCGTTTCGGATAAAATTTACTGTGCAGGAAATTTAATCTTTCTTGGTCACTGCCCTTTACGCTGCCTGTAATTCTTCTCCCTTTGGGCATAAATTTGTCCATATTCAACGATTCATCCAGGAGGCGTACTGCAGTACCTCTGCGTGCATGTTCACGCGCAGCACTCATCAAATAAAGGCTGGTCATCCTGACATCCCTGTGACCGAGCATCTGTTGTACCTCATAGAGTCCGGCGCCAGCATCAAGGGCCAGTACTGCTGCCGTATGCCTTAGCGAGTGAGCTGTGATCCTGGGTGAGTCTATCCCAATCTTACGGAGGTATTTCTTAACCATGTGCGAGATGAACTCCTCATGAATGGGCGAGTCATGGGAGATATAGCTGTGATTGCTGAAGAGCGGATCGTCATCATTGACCATGCCACAGATCTCCTCCCTCTCCCGGATATATTCCAGGATGGGATTGACTGCAGACATGGTGATGCCGATCTCGCGCTTGTCAATCTTTCCTTTGCCTCTCACTGCCAGGCACCACTGATCCTCTCCCTCACAGATCAGATCCGTGAGCTTCAGCCGGCTGACCTCCACGCATCTGATGCCAGTATGTACCATCAGGGTAATGATGGCATAGTTCCGTTTGCCGATGAGAGAATCCCTGGGCACGGATCTCTTCAGCATGTATACCTGGTCCTGAGTGAGATGACCCTTGCGGTATTCATAGCTGATGCGCGGGGATCTCACGCCCAGGGTAATGTTCTCATAATATCTTGCTTCGTCAAGGAATTTGAAAAACTGTCTCACGGCCACCAGGTAATTGTCAATTGTCTTTGCTGAACGCTCCGTTCCCATGAGATACTCCTTGTACCGGATGAAGTCAGCTTTGCGCGGAGAAGTGACATCAGCATTACAGGTGAGCCACCCAACGAAGATTCTCAGGTTGTCACGATACTTCGCCCTCGAATTTTCCCTGACGTCGGCATTCTCAAGGAACTCATCGATGAGTATATTGATTCCCCTTGGCAGCAGCATTATTCAAAGGCGATATCTACCTGCTCGTGACAGTTTTTGCATTCCCACACCAGCAATAACCCGGGCTGATCCGGATCGTATTCTGCAAGTTCCTGTTTTGTGACTTCCTCACAATACGGGCAGTATTCAGTTCTTTCTTTCATAGCTATTCATTTTTTTTATTCCAACCATAATCGAAGGAGGGCGCTGTATCTCAACACCTACCGGACGCCACATATGCAGCACGTTCGGATGATTATTAACATAATCCGATTTTGGAGGGTGATACTGAATAACGCAATCCTCATCATCCCAGAAGAGGGCTTTTATCTCGCACATTTCATCCCAGGTAGGCGTTTCAGAAAAACCATTTTCTTTTACATGTACTGAGACATGTTCCCAGCCATGTCCATCGCTTGCAATACACCATGCCACAACATCTCTGTCGAGCGGAATTCTGAAGCATCCGTTATTACCTGACGAGTCATCACTTGACAGAACCGGGTGATCTGTCACTCGGAATTTGTTTGGTGCGTGAAACATTATTTTTTTGAGTTTTGAAATGTTGTTTGTCTCTTGCCCCTTTTGAGGCGTGATATTTCCGGCAAACCGCCTGCCAGTTGTTTCGATCCCATGGATCCGCACACAGATCCTTCGGAATGATATGGTCCGTGATTTCCGACGGATGGACAAGTCCCATTTCAAGGCATGGCTGACAAAGAGGATGCTCATCCCGGAACTGACGGCTCTCTCTCTTCCAGCGCGCAGAGTGATAGAACGGATCACGCTCCCGCAGGCTGATACGATTTGCAACGGGCAGCTCCTGGCGCTTCGGCAGCCATGGCCTTGTTACTTTAGCTGGCTTGTTCGGCATCTTCTGCAGTTTACATGGATCTCCTGAAGTCGATCGTGTGATTGAAGGCGACAATGTTGAACAGACTGATCATCCGGGAAATGGTGCGGTCATCATAGCGCTCAGAGAATGAGTTCAGGTTCGTTGTGCCAAAGGTTAGCATTTCGAATTCCTCCCTGTTGCTGATAATCTCCTCTACCACGTTGACTTTATTGCCATAACTCTGGGAGATTTCGTCTTCAGTGCCAATATCATCCAGTACCAGGCAACTCATCTTCGAGTATTTTGTTATGACTGCAGAGCCTCCATGCTCCGGATCCTGATATTCTCCGGCAATTCTTCTCACATTTACGATGTTCAGCCTGAGGGGATAATCCTGCTTGCCGTCATACAGTATCGTCAACCTGTCGATGAGCCGGAAGTAATTAAACACGCGGAAGATGAATGTTTTGCCGGCGCCTGTATGGCCTTTGAACAACAATCCCTTAGCCGGATCAATGCCTTCGTCAGGTATCAGGTATGCCCATTTTATCAGCGTCATTATCTGGTCTCTTACCGGCTCAGGATCGTATTTTCGTACATCCTGCGATTTGGTGTTGAATTTACGGTCCTGGTTCAGTAGCTCTGTTGCCAGTTGCGTAAAACAGCGCATGGCATTTTCAGGCTTAAGCAGTTCGCATACGGGGATCCTCGCGTTTTTTACATCGCTTTGAATGATCTCCCTGATGTTGGTCAGATAGTTTAATTCCATTTCAGTCAATTCTGTCGGTGTATTCAGTTACATCACTGTTTCGAAATTTCTTCAAGCCCGTTCTCGAGCTCCGTGTGTCAGATTTCAGGCTGAAAAGCCCAGCCCAATTGTTCGCCATAGATTGCTTGACAATAGCCAGGGCAGTAGGCGGATCCTTGCATGACAATTCAACCAGACGGTCGTATGCTGCTTTTAACGAATCCTGAGTCTTGTATTTTTCGCCCCGGCCGGCTTTATAGAGCAGCCAGGAGTTGAATGCGGCACCGTATTCCGGAGAGATAAAGTCAAGGTTCAATTCAGGTTTTTTCTTTTTGCCCTTCTCTTTCTCTTTTTCTTCCCCCTGCACCCCCTTCTTTATCTCTATCTCTATATTTTCATTTTCATTTTCTATTTTAGGAATATCCACGGTAATACCGTGGTTATTCCGTGGTAATACCACGGTATTACCGGAGACTGGTTTTTCTTGTTTTTTGTTATCCCAGTAGTCTTGTATTCTTTTGCGCTGCCGCTCTGAATTTTTCGCGCGCTTGTCCTCGGAGAGTTTTAGCCATTCGATGTAATAAATGCCGTCCTCCCGCCGCATGAGTATCATTTCAATGGCCGGCCAGCATGATTCGAAATCAGTACCAAGTATCTTCCGCGCCTGTTCCACGGTAAATCCGTGGAATTTCCGCTGCGCCTGGATCAGGTCAAAATAGCAGCCACGTTCCAGGCGATTCATGTGTGATACATCCCTGGCGGCATCACCGTCATAAAAAAGAAATGCAGGATCTCTTTGCATAATACGGTTATATTAAAACTGCTGAAGGATTCCGTTGACAGATATCCGAATATCTATATCCAGAACAAGCTTTAATGGAGGTATAGCAATTCCTGGAAGTTCCGGGGAGCAGGGGGGGGACAGGTTGATTTTTTGCAATTTCCCCTTGACAGTATCTCTCTGGGATTTGATTGATCTGTCCTCATCAGGCAGGACAGTTGGAGCTGCAGTTGTACTTCCGGCAGGTGAGCCCGGATCATCCGTGACCTGGTAAGGCGGGTTTTTTCCAGCTGCCTCATTCTCGCGATACTGATCGATGATTTTTTCATCCTCAGGGATCATAAATTGAGAGATTTTTTTATTGCTCGAAGCCCATTCAGATATTCTTTCCCAACATGCCCGGCTTACATCTTTGTAATATTTCTCCTTTTTAAGCAGAGAAAAATTATATGACGGAATATTCAATAGCTTGCCGGCCTGCCGGTAATTGAGCGACTCGTGCTCGCATGCTGTCAGAATTCTTTTTGCCAATGTTGTTTTGTCAAGGTCCATGATAATGTGATTAGAGGTTTTTTAATAAGATTGAATACATTCGATTCTATTGGTTGATAATACCCTGCACCTCAATGGCCTGCTCATTTTGTTGTACGATGCTTTGCTGCAGCAGTGCAGAAGATCTCCCGGCTTCCAGCCAAACTTCTCTTCATCAGCATAGAGAAAAACCTTTATACCGGTAATTGTCTTGGTGACCAATCCGTAAACTTTGATGTCATTCATGTGTCGGCTGTTGAAGGAGTTTTTTAATATCCATGAGATTGACCAGGACCCTGCCCTGTTTGGAACTCATGTCGATCTTTTCAAACCTCACCCGTCCCTCCCTCATCGCTCTTTCGAGTTTCCGCCGGGAAGTCATCCTGGTAGCTTCAGCCTGGGAGATCCATAACCCGTCCCTGATTGTTGGGATGCCAAGGCGGCTCAGAGTGGCTGCAACTGTTGCATCAATGATCTGCTGAAGGTCCTTGTCCATGACATATCAGATTTGTTGCAGGGATGGGACTCGAACCCATGCCTCCAGGTAATGAGCCTGACGAGCTGGCCACTGCTCTACCCTGCTATGTGTTATTTTATTGCAGCTCTCGCTGCGCTAATTCCAGGTCTTAATCTCCTTGCAGGAAGTCCGCAAGTCAGACACATCTTTTCATCTTCGCGCAATACAAAGCTCTCGCCTGGCTTTATCGTCACGTCACAGATGAAGCATCTGACAGGTACCGTAGAGGTCTTAATTATGTACTTGCTGCTGAGATACGTTATCATGAGTTAAATTTTGCTCCGCTGAATTGCCAGGGATGTTGCTTAATTCAAATACAGAATCTTCACGCCGGCCGGCGCGTGTCTTCCAGTACTGTATGATCCGGCGCGCCCTTCTTGATTCGGGAGTCAGCGCCAGGACAATAAGATCGAGTTTGTGCTTCAGGAGCTGAACCCGGAGCATTTGATTCTCTTCCTGCAGTCGGGATAGTTTTGTCATATCAAGGGTTTTTTGCTGATGACTTATTTCGTCTCGATGCCACCCCGCTCGAGAGCTGCTTTACGGATTTTTCTTCCCAATTCTGTCGAAACGTTACCTCTGAGGGATTCTCTCACGGTAACATGTGAGACTTCAAAGAGCTTCATAAGCTTTCTTTTTTCGCCCATTCTGACCAATATTTCAGGCAGATGTGATTTTGTTCCTTTATTCATATCTTTATAAATTGATTTCACGTATGAAACAATACAATATTAGGCCTATATTTTGACTATTACAAAAAAAATGGACAAAAATTTAACCATTAAGGACAGAATTTTATATTTCTTAGAAAATCAAGGAATTAAAAAGACAGATTTCTATGAGAAAACTGATATTTCAGCCTCCAACTTTAAAGGGGCAGGGCTAAATAGTGAACTTGGTGGTGATAAAATAGTCAAAATATTGACCGTATATTCCCTGTTATCTCCAGAGTGGCTTTTGACGGGAGAAGGCCAAATGCTTAAACCTGCTGCCTCTCCATCAGGCATGGAAGGTGATGGTATCCCGTTAATTCCAGATCATGCTATGGCGGGAATATTCCAGGGTGATATTTCTGTCGCGGAACTTGATTGCGAGAGATATGTGGTGCCAGTTTTCAAAGGTGCAGACTTCCTGATACCGGTTAAAGGATCATCGATGTATCCCAAATACAGCTCGGGCGATATCGTGGCGTGTAAGAAGATACCACTTAACGATCTATTCTTTCAATGGAATAAAGTATACGTACTTGATACAGTGCAAGGCCCACTTATCAAGCGCATCGGAAGGGGATCAGATCCTGATCATATTCTTGTTGTAAGTGAGAATACTAAATATGAACCATTTGAGTTACATATAAGCCAACTTCGAGCTGTAGCAATCGTGTTGGGCGTGATCAGATTAGAATAAATGATTATGACAGAAGATTTCGTAGTGCTTGATATTGAGACCGCCAGCAATAAAAAAGCAAGTATCTGTCAAATAGCTATCGTTCAGGTCAGTAATAGGAAAATTATTGATGAGCAATGCTATCTTATCCAACCACCAGGAAACGAATATTCACAATGGCATTCGATGATTAATCATATTGATGCTATTAAAACAAAAGATGCACCGCTGTTTCCGGTTATTTGGAATCTGATTAAAGACGCTTTGACATCTCAGATAGTGGTCATACACAATGCTGCGTTCGATATTGGAGTCTTGTCCTCTACTCTTGATTATTACGGTCTTGAAATTCCGGACATTCAGACATTATGTACATATAAGATGACCGGTCTAAGTCTTGCCAATCTTGCCGCTTCCCTGGATATAAAAATGCAGCAGTATCATAATGCGCTTTCAGATGCGAGAACAGTTGCAAATGCTTTATTAGTACTTCTTGAAGGTAGAAAACCTGATTTTTCTAAAGTAACGAAGGAAAAAGAGAACATATTCGAAGGTCATGAGAAACTATCAGGCAATATATTACGTCCAATAGATGAATGTAAGATTAACTTTTTTTCTGGCAAGAAGGTGGTATTTACTGGAGTATTATCTTCTATGAGCAGACCAGAAGCAGCCCAAAGAATACATAAACTTGGAGCTGATATTGATAGCTCAATAACCCCAAGGACCAATATAGTTATTCTTGGTGATGGAGCAGGACCTAAGAAATTAAAACTTATCGAAAAGTTAAATAATTCTGGCTGCAGCATTCAATTGTTGAATGAAAAAAAGTTTCTTGATGCATTAATTTCCGCTGAAAGTATTTAAAGCTTACTTTCCAGTATGTGATCTATCACCTTCCTATTTGCTTTATCGATCTTCACCCTCTCATATCTGATGTACCTTTCAGTGATGTTGTTCAGGCCATGGCCCAGGGCGTGGGCAATGGTCAGCTCCGGAATGTCGAGCTTCGCAGCTATGGAAGCCCAGCTGTAGCGAGCCGAATACATGGTAATCTTCTCCTGTATGCCGAGCTTTGCCTGCAGCTGCTTGAGCCAATCATTGGCATTCTTCTTAATGTCGGAATATATATCAGTGGTCCGTCCTTCCCGGGCTGGCCTCTTTGTCTCAAGGAAATTTAACAGATACTCTGCACCCAGGTAACGCTCAATGATTTCCATGGCTTCGGGTTCGACCTTAATTGAGTAAACAGTCCTGGTTTTTGCCCGCCGGTAGGTGATCCTGCCATCATGCAGATCACCGGTCTTGAGATTAACCATGTCAACCAGGTTCATGCCCACCAGGTAAAATGACAACATGAAGATGTCAGCGGTTCTGTGAAGGGGCGTGATGAAGCGGCCTCCACCGGGGATGTGATCCCTGACCCCTGCCAGTTTACGTAGCGACTCCCTCGATAGGTTGTTGACAATAGCCTTCTCGGTCCGGATCCTGTAGCGGCGGAATGGATAGTTCTCCGTGATCTGATCATCGATGGCCCGGTTGATGATTGCCCGCAGGTTTCGGAGATGTACCGCGATGGCGTTAATGCTGTTGGCCCTCTCTTTGGTCTGCAGGTAGTGCTCGAGGGATTTGATCGTCTGGACCGTCACACGGGAGAAGGGGAGCGCATCCTCCCCGATGGCCGCCCTCAGATGAATCAAGGTGACCTTATAACTGTCTGCAGTAGAGCGGCGACCTGCAGCGAGCAGCTGGGCAATAACCTCCTCTCCATAGGCAAAGAGATCTGTTTCTTTCTTATCTGCGGCCATCAGATAATCTTTGATTTGTTGTCCGGTCATAGCGGCCAGCTCGGCATCATCCAGGTCAAGTATCTTCGAGTTGTATTTCGCGAGCTCGAGCTGCAGTTTCATATTCATTTTCGCAGCGCCAGGATAACGGTCACTGATCTGACCGTTTTTTTTGACGAATCCGGGCTCTATGTGGTATGGCGTAGGTATATCCCTGGTCTGACCACGATGAGTCAGCCTGACGTACAGGAGGCACTGTCCTGCCGAGTTTTTCTGTCCGGGTCTTAAGGCTATTTTAAGCAGGGGCATGAATTTTTGCGTGTCTTTTGCGTGTACAATGTACAAAATTGTACAATTTAACCCCAAAAACAGAACATAATTTTATCAATGCCCAAAAACAGAAAAGACCGCAAGTTATTAATTTGCAGTCTTTTCGATCAGTCGGGATGCCGGGATTTGAACCCGGGGCCCCTTGCCCCCCAGACAAGTACTCTAACCGGGCTGAGCTACATCCCGTGCTTTTAAAGCGGTGCAAAATTAATTAACAATTCTGATTATGCAAAAAAAGCTGGGGACTGCTATCCGGCATAAAAAATGAAATATGACTCACCGGTACAAACATTTATATTTGTTTGTCCTTTAAATACGTTATCATCTTACAAAGAAGAATCATGAATCAGGTCAATCGCCGTAACTTCCTGCGCCTGGCGGGCGCAGGTGCCGCAGCCGCTGCAGCAGCACCGGTAGCTCAGGCAATGGGAGCTGCAACAACCACTGCTGCCAATGTCATGAACCCGGAAACTGCTGACCGGCAGACTCAGCAGGGCAAGCCCGACACCAACATAGCTGACGCTGCAAAGATTGCCCGGGGTCCGAATTCGATGCCCGGTCTCTATCCCGGACGCGTGGCCCTGGTGAAAAACACCCGTTCAGTCAGGGATAACCTCATAGTGGAGCAGGAGGTATATGACATGATAGCCCGCTCAATGCTCGAACTGACAGGAGAGAAAAAACTGAAAAAGGCCTGGCGGAAATTTGTCAAACCAGGCGAAAGAATCGGCCTCAAGGTAAACCCGGTGGCAGGAAGGAGTCTCAGCACCAGCCATGAGGTGGTGAGGGCGGTGATAGCACAGCTTGAGGAGAGCGGTATAAAAAGATCGCAGCTTACCATATGGGATCGTCGTGAGTTTGAACTGACAGACGTGGGATTCACACAGGAGAACTACCCGGGAATACGCATCACAGGTACCGAACAGATGGACAAGGAGGGTCTCTACTACGGCAAGGACGGCAAGCTCTACGGTGAGCATATGATCGACCGCGACTGGTACTACTGGGCTGACGTTGAGGGTGAGTATGACGAGTACACCATGCCTTACATGGTCAACGGAGGCAAGTATTCATACTTTACCAAAATTGTAACGCAGGAGCTTGACAAGATC
>Ga0302248_1000820_pt1 | contig 26899 bp, 30 predicted proteins | sample AAG_UR_Leu_MG_FD_193528 | JGI IMG/M metagenome (GOLD analysis project Ga0302248, IMG submission 193528) | Enriched activated sludge microbial communities from anaerobic digester in WTTP, New Holstein, Wisconsin, United States - AAG_UR_Leu | ecosystem: Engineered > Bioreactor > Anaerobic >... | reverse complement strand
GTCTTTCCCATGTTCAAGGACCAGTTCGTCTTCCGGTTCACCATCGGCTCCAGCAACTCCGACACCCTTCGATTCTGGGAACCTGGAGCACCCGACTTCGAGGAGAGACTCTCATCGTTGAAATATGCCCACTGGAAGGGATACCAGACAAGTGTTTCCTGTGAACCCATGCTGGACAATAATATCGCTGATGTCGTTGAACAGGTATTGCCCTACGTGACGGAGACAGTCTGGATTGGGAAACCGAATAAGCTGAAGGGGAGATTATCCGTGAATGGCCATAACGATGAAGAGACTATGACTAGAGCAGACAGGTTACAGCAGTCCCTTTCAGACCAGTTCATCTGGGATCTCTATGGCAGGTATAACGACAACCCGAAGATCAGGTGGAAGGAGAGTGTAAGTAAGGTCGTGGGAATCTGATAAAACGCGGCAGCAGCATCGCCAACCTGGAGAACCTGATGGTCATAGTATTCAATCTCAAACTAGAGGACACACCTTTTCAGGGAATCATGATGTACCACTACCGATTGCACCAGAGGTCCCCTTTGAAGCAGACCTGTCAATGGTGAAAAGGGTCGAGAATATGGGTGGATGGTAGTGAAATTAGGCAGTCGTGAGTTGTTCCTATTACTTAATACTTGTTGCTCATAACACGGCAACATTGGTATCTTAAGCACCGCAGATGAAACCATATGAACTGAGGGGCTATTAAATTGAAACGTGAACGAAAAAGGGTGAAAACTAATCTCGATAAGATTATTGCGAAGATCAATGCAAGAAAGAACGACTACTGCCGCATAAGTAATCTGCAAGGGTGGCGCGACTATCTCGAGGATGGAGATATGGCATTCACCCCTAAAGATCTAGACGAAGCATTAAAGAACATTATTTCTATCAAACCTCACCCAAAGCTGCTTTACCCCAGAAAGAAGAACAACTTCACTGCAATTAGCCAAGATGAACGATTTAGACCCGAGGAAGCTCTCGAGAGATTCATAACGCTTTCCAATTCCAAGAATTTTTGCAATCAATTCCCTCTGAGAATACCGAAGGAATATAGCGATATTTTTATTATTAATGATGATTCGAGACATATCCTGGTCGAACTGAAATCATGGGAAAGCAATAACTCCCCTCTTTACGCCATTGTAGAAAGCATAAAAAACCTCTTTTTATATAGAACAATCAAGAGAGAGAACATACCATACCACCAAGATTTTAAACGTTTCAATGATGCAGACATAATTGTCCTCGCTCCAAGGTCTTATTACCAGTTTTACGATCTGATTGAGGAGATCGATGATTCAGTGGTGTATCACAATAGACACATTGATGTATTGAGCAGGACTCTGAACTACCTCGGCAGCGAATTCGACACGAAGATTATATTTATGATGCTTAATCTAAAAGAAGAAGATTTTCTTGAGCATTGCAAGAAATGCAAGAACTACAAGGAAAAAAATGGAAAAAAGATAACTTATATATTCGATGAGGATGCTCTTCCTGAATTGGCGAGGGATGAATGGGAACCGCTCATCCCTCATTAGTTGAGCTGATGAAAAAGAGATTACTATGTCTCTAGATCTTGCCGTAATCACGGAAAAGAAGCTTTCAAAAGAGCAATTGAAAGCACTTTCTGAGTTTCTCAAGGCAAACGGGTTCCGTAAGGATCGTTACGGGTACCACGCCACTCAGGAAAACATCACGCTTGACCTGTTCATCGATTTAAAACCTGAAAAGAACGAATTCTGGACAGAGGAACCACCCAAGTCAGTCTGGTTTACCCCCCTTGCTGACATCAGCCTCGAATCCAGGCACACAAGACAATCCCATCAGATGAGCTACCGAATCGCCAAGAAGCTGGCAAAACTCGTCGGAGGGTTCATTTACGATAACCAGTTCGGCATTGTCTATGATCTAAATGGAAGACCCTGTGATCACTTCAAGACAGGTGAGAAGTTCGAGAAATACGGCGCCGGCACGGATCTCTTTATGAAAAGTGTAGGTCTTCTGGAAAGTATTCTGAATCAATAGCGGACATCTTGGATTCTGTATGGAGCTTGTTATCCATAGGGGTGCACATCAGGTAGGGGGTAGTTGCATCGAGCTGACCCATATGGGCACTACTATACTTCTGGATGTCGGACTCCCCCTGGATAGTGGATTTGACGATGATCCGGAAGATGCTCTGCCGCAGCCTCTGTTTGAAGAAATCAGGCAGGGAATTAGGAAGATCGACGGTGTAGTAATCTCCCACGCTCATATGGACCATTATGGGCTCGCGAGAATGTTGCCTCGCAATATCCCGCTTTATTGCGGTAATGCCTCTGCTGAATTGATTGATATTACCTCAAAGATAAGAGCCCTAGATTCGGAGGCGGGCGCTTTTCAATATTATAGGGGCAAGGTACCCTTCAATATTGGACCTTTCTCGATAACACCGTATCTCATGGACCATTCAGCGTTCGATGCGTATGCCCTCCTCGTTAGCGCTGGGGGCAAGAGCGTCTTTTACACTGGTGACTTTCGCGCCCACGGAAGGAAGGCAAGACTACAGGAAGATTTAATCAATAACCCTCCTCATGTGGATGTCCTGATAATGGAAGGAACGATGGTCGGTTCACGTTCAGACGAGCCCGCCATTACAGAGGAAGAACTGGAAGACAGATTTGCCAAGGTGATCTCGGAGACGCCAGGGATTGTCATGGTTAGCGCCTCAAGCCAGAATATAGACCGCCTGGTAACCATCTTCAAGGCTGCACAGCGCTCCCAAAGACGTTTCATCATAGACTTCTATACTGCCGAAATCCTCGAAATACTTGGGAAATATGCAAGAATTCCACAAGCATCCTGGCCAAGAGTCAGAGTCTGCTATCCAAAGTTCCTTGCTGACCGGTTTGAAGAACTGGGATTGAAATACATTCTGACAAAGCACCGGGAAAATGGAATCAAATGGACAAAGTTAAGAGAGCTTGAACCCCAATCTGTAATGTTGGTTCGACCTGGATTTCGCTGGGACATCCAAAAATTCCTGAACCTCAAGGATGCCACTTGGATATATTCTATGTGGCCAGGCTACTTTCAGACAAGCAAGCCGTTACATAAGCTGCGGTCATATTTTGAGGAGAAGGATGTCCGAATCGAATACCTGCATACTGGTGGCCACGCTAAAGTCCAGGATTTGGTCAGACTGGCTGAAGCTTTAAACCCATCGACGGTCATTCCTATTCACAGTGATCATGCGGATAAATATATGGACTACTTCTCGAATGTGGCGCTCTTGAACGACGGAAAGGTATTACTCGTTGAATAATGGAAATGAAGCATAATCTCGAAAAATACCAGTTAGAATGGATACGTCTGATGTGACTGGTTATGGAACGATTCTCCCGTGAATTGAAATTATTTATCGATACGACCGTGTGGACATTCGCGAAAACAATGCCCGATTGGCCACACCATTATATCGTCAGGAGCAAGGTGGACGATAGTCTTTTTATAAAGCTGGTTGAGCACATCCGTCGATTTGGATATCAAGGCTGGTTCTACAAAAAACAACTGACATACTTTGACGAGGATGGATTCATGTATTGGACGATGGGTAATCCAATCGATGTGACGACTATTGTAAACAGGGCAAGGAAGGAAGATTCTTATGAATGCCGGTTGAAAAATGCGACACTACCAAAAGACGTGACCACCTAAATATTCAATTCCTTTTTGCACGGAGCAAATTTCAATGTCGATCCACAGAATTCCGGTAAATAAGCTCAGCTCCGAAGCTTTGGAAAGCGTCATAGAAGAATATATTTCCAGAGATGGGACTGATTATGGTGACATTGAGGTGTCAGCGGCAACAAAATTCAGACAGGTAAAAGACAAGTTGGAAAACGGTTTGGCTGTTCTTGTTTTTGATGATGAGACTGCAACCACCAATATATTCCTGAGAGATGATCCTATCTTCAAAAAGATAAATAAATGATAGTTATGCAGTTCCCCCCTTGCCTAAGGTGCTGTCGCAAAATACGTATAAGACTTCTCCATAGCGGACTAGGCGACAAGCGATTTCTTAGTGACGAGATTCTCATTCCTTTCTTTTTAGGCCTTTATCTATACGGAATCATTCCGGTAATTGTTTCGATTTTCGCGGTTCTGGGTATAGACAAGGGAACGGGGGCTGGGGTATCAGCTCAAGATTGGGTGCGTATTAGCGGTAAAATAAAGGCAGGGCCATTTCTGACCCTGCCGAGAAGTTTGCAGCAATGATTTAACCACTTTCTAATGCTTTGGCGAGAAACCACCAAAACCTGCTTTGTAGGGGCTCAAATAGGTAACACCGTGATCTCCAGTTCCTGTGTCATTATAGATTTCTTGAATGACCGCGAATTCCCCCCAAATAACTGCACCGATCTCACTGCCATCCGCCGCATACCACATACCGCTTGTCAGAGTCGCGTCTGCCGGTGCTGCGATAATCTTAACAAAATACGACCAACGCTGTTTCTTTCCATTCGCGTCTGTGTAGACCCCTTTCTGATGATTCGTCAGCCACGCACCAGAGCCAATATAAGATGAATAACCGTAGTGACGATCGAGTAAACCATCACTGTTACAATCCTTGTTGCTCAACCAAGCGTCATTCCATTTCATTTCAATGTCATCGTTTACATAGGCTTGGCACCAAGCTGCATTCTGGTAAGCATCGCAATACTTACCATTGAAGATCCGCGCTTGATAATTATAACCCCACTGATTGTAACCTGTACCAATAACCTCACCATACGAAGTAGTCAGAGTGCCATCCTGAATCGTTGTGCAAGGCTGAGCGAATACAGGCGTCGTTAAAAAAAGGAACGAAAGTGACATAATCGCCAGAATCAACGTCCTCTTCATCTGTTCTTCTCCTTTATAGATCCTGATGTTTAAATATGGCTACTGACTCGTTCACATAGAGATACCCTTTGAGACGATTATCAAATAGGCTTTCACGGCGGGTATTTTAACTGTTTCGGCATTTGATATTTTCTTTAGAGCTAATGCTCGTCGAATAAAATATGTACTGTCACAGAAACTAGCAATTTTTATGCCGAAACTTTTTGAGAACAAACATCAAAAGGAGACACCACCATGCTCACCATACCCCACAAAAAGCTCAAATCCCGAGAGGCGACCATGACCTACTTGCTTGATCCTGCCCGACTCAGGAGCTTCATCCAGGATCTTCGTGCGTATCTCAGGAGCAACCAGCATCTATTTCAAAAGAAGGGGTGCGAGAATGACCCAAGGAACTGTGTTCATCGTAACATGTATGACAGACCAGAACCGGTGCTGTTCAGGAGGTTCTACCATTTCTGTTATGAGCGGGGACTTGACTGGGAGGGCGTTCGGGAGATGATGGAGCTTATGCTGAGTGAACGGTTCCTGTGCGAGTGCGAGATGGTTTGGAGGTTAAAGGATGAGCAGGTGGAGGGGAGATTGCCGAAGAAAAGGGAATAGGTCTTCTCCTCCAGCAGCAGTTTCTAATCCTTTTTGGGAATATGTAAAATGTCGTTTGCTTCTACGGAACATCACGGAATTAAACTACATTGTCTTCTATTGAGTTACAGCATTATGTAATATCTGAATAAGAGCTGCCACTTGCTTGCATGTAGTTTTATCCTTAATTTGGACATTGATTTTAAATCCGTCTCTTAACGTGATCATATCTTTTTCAATGGATGCACTTCTTAAGGCATCGTCGGAGTAGTCAAGACATACCGTACTTAGAGATACATCAACTGGGTCAGCGAAGCCTGCTAACTCGTCATCTACAAAGTGACCAACTGCTTGACCTAATAAGGAATCTCTGAAAAATCGTTTTCTCCACTGAATATATTTTTCACTAAACACTATCATGCCGGACTTGCTGCTAAAGACGATTATGGGTCGAGTGAATTTTATTTCGAATATTTCTCTTATGTCTTGTCTAACATTATCTGGAGCATCTTTATAAAGATAAAAATTATCTCGGGCGCAGAAATACATTGCACACCATTCTAGATATAATCGAATAATTTCTTCTTTATCGACTGTATTGGATCTTAAGCTTTGACTTAAGTATCGTTGACTCTCTTCGAAGAGATTTCCCATAAAGCAAAACGCTGCACTAATTGCCTGGCCATGTATGTGACCGCTCTCTGCCGCACGCTTAAAATATAATAAGGCTTCTTGCATGCTATTTGAAGGTACGCTGCCGTCTGAATACATCATTCCCAGACGAAAACAGGCATCAGACTGTCCATTATCTGCTGCCTTCTTATACCATTTGAATGCCTTTTCGACGTCTGAATTTACACCATCGCCTTCCTCATACATGTTACCTAACTTATATTGAGCATCAATATCACCATTTTCAGCCATAACTATAAGATGATCTATTCCAGTAAATTTCTTTGCCACTGGTATTGACTGAGTATCTACATGTTGCGTGAATGGAGTTGTCTGTTTGGGAGTTTGTGAATTGAACAGTCGCTCCCCGCATTCGATACAAAATTTCGCCTTTGCAGGATTTTGCACATGACAACTGGGACATTCGGCATAATTAATTTTACTATTATATATTTCATTTCTTATCTTAGTCTCAATTTCAATTGCTCTCGCAGAGCTAATTCGGAGGCTTTGCCTCAGAAAATCAAGTTCTTCCTTTCTTTCGTCATGTTGATTATTTTCAATATATCTTCTAAGCATCGAAGAATAACTATGTTCATTATCCTGACTGATCATTTCGCTAATCGATGCTTCTTTAACTTTCTGTGATCGATTATCAGAGCTATCATCCTGATTGATTAGGGCATGTATATCCTGCATTAGCTTCTTGATAATATTCAGATTTATTCTTGATATATCGAGATCGGCGATTTCCAACTTTGTATCTTCGTATTTTATGTATATTGAATCTTTCTTTAGCAGCTTGCCAAATGATAGCTCGCTTTTCGAGAGTTGCTTGTAACTGAGCTTTACGGGTTGCTCCATTTTGTTTTTCCAGTAAATGCCTTTTAGCCCAAATGCAACACCCTCCTTAGCAGAACCAAGCATAGTCGCATCAATCAGCGCAATTACTTCTTCATCTGCGTCTATTCTATAGCTCTTTCTTGCATTTTGTTCTTTATCTGCGGGAATACTTTTACCCACATAGCATTTTCCGCCCAACGGGCTATCAATAAACATAGCCTCTAGCGTCTTTCTATCCATAGTGACCCCCCAATTACGTACTAAGCTCATTTATTGAATTCATGCCGGATATTCACCTAAATACTAGATAATAATTTTATCCTTCTTAAATGACCATCATGCCCATGTATTAAACATTATAGAATGAGGGCGTTTCGCTAAGCATGTCTGAATCTCCTGACCAATTTCCTTACTAATACAAATAAACCAATAATTACAAAGGCAATACATACCAGTGGGACAACAATAGCAAGAATTGATATGGAGGAGGCAAAGAATAACTCACCTGTGGATACTAAGAAATTGCCAAATCCACCAGTTGCACCCGTTGAACCGGCTCTGATTGCTGCTGTACCCCCGTGAAATATTCCTGCAGTGCCCCCACCCGCAATTACTGCCGTAGACCATTTTGCTAAAGGGGAAAGCTCAGTCAACATCGCTGCCGTAATTACTATTCCTGCTATTATGGCGATGGGGGCACCAATTACATCTAAGAGATTGTCTATCCATGGAATGTAATAAGCTAAGACTTCAAGCACTGTCGCGGTTCCGAAAGCATATAGGGCGCCTTCAGATCCAATCCATTGAAAACCAGGTGAGAGATTAATATAGCCGTAATGGGAAGCAAGACCAAGCGCTAGCATTGGAACAAAGACGCGAAAACCACAGGCTGCACTTAAACAAATTCCTATAAATAAGCCCAATAGATTTTCCATAAAATGCCCCCCAAGATAAGATATTTGTCCTGGATGAAAACTGTTTTCTGTTCCCCTCTGATAACGGGCAGAATGTCATAATGCTTTAAATGATATTTATAAGATCCTTCAATTCCTTTCCAACCTTAAAATACGGCAACCTCTTGGGCTTCACTTCGACCTCTTCCCCCGTCTTGGGATTCCTTCCCGTATAGTTACCATACTCCCGCATCACGAAGTTCCCGAACCCCCTGATCTCAATTCTGTCACCCTTTGCCAGAGCATCCTTGAATCCATCGAAAATGAGGTTCACGATCCTGGCGGCGTTCACTTCGGTCAGGTTGTTCTTTGTGGCGAGTAGGGTGATAAGGTCAGATTTGGTCATAAAGGAGATCCTTTACCTTGAACTAATTAAAGCTGAGCGCATGCTGTTATCACGGATAATATGTATCTCGTATTAAGCGGTTTATTGCATGTCACACTGGGGTAGCCTTAAGGTCGGCAAAAAGCACTTCCAAACAATTCTTACTCTTGCCCCAGTCGACAATCTGCCCTTTAATTAAGGTTGCGGCATCGACGCGGGTTCCTGTTCCAGCCTTGCGCACACTCACATAAAGGATACCCTCATACGACCATATGCTTGATGGAACTACAGCCTCTAGGAGACATCCATCTTCATACTGCTGCACTTGCCGCAAAACTTGGCCATTGCGTGCAAATGAACAAAGAGCCGAGACAATCATTATGCCCGGAGGATTCAAAAAGTTATCCGAATACTCTTTTCCGGTCTTTATGCCAATTTGCTCATTTATGGTTCGAGCAGACTCGATACTCTTTTCAATGGAAATGCCCAACGGAATCATTTTGTCGCAGAACGCTGTTAACTCTTCTAGAGTGAGGTTCTTCTTCGCCATTGCAGCGTGCTTACTGACAAGGTCCCTGACCTCCTTAATCCGAATGAGATTTTCGTACCGTACTTCTTTTGCCCACTGTGGGGCTAATGTCGGGACCGATGCTGGCGGTGATGAGGATGAAAATAAAAAAGACGAAACTCTATCCTTTTGGCTCGTAGAATCCGAACAACTGCATATTGACACACATGCAATAAATGTCATCAAGACCATTAGACATAAGCGTTTCTCAAATATATTATTATGCTTCATACTGATTACCTATTCCCTCTTGCTGACCTTTAGCAATCCTGATTTCTTATTTCATGCCAGACTATCTTACTTTTCTGCATGAGCCCTATGCTTCATCCAATTCTCCCGATACAACCCCGCTAGTTCAGATGACTTGATGATTAGCACATTCTCCGTGTTCTGAGTCTCTGCCGACTTCGTAAAGTTGAAAGAACCAGTTATTACCGTCTCCTGGTCAATTATAATAACCTTATCGTGGGCTCTTGCATGATTTGAGTCGATGTAAGCGGGAATGCCTTGGTTTGCGAAGAATGTGGCAGGAGAATACCCGTCTTTCTTCTGGCTCTTGTCCAGAATGACAAATACCATCACGCCCCTTTTATGGGCATTGACAAGAGATTTGGCTATGGGTTCAGAAGTGAAGATGTATGCCTGAATGAGGATCTCGGATTTTGACTTGTCGATGGTGTCAATGATTGCTTGAGTGCAACCGCCATTGGGGCTGAAAAAGACACGGACAGGGGTGTCTTTTGGAAGGATGATATCAGCTGCGTATATGGATGGGACTAAAAGAAGGATGGTAAACGAGAGGGTAATAGTCCTGAATAGCCTGAATGATGCCTGTTTCAACTCCCCCATCTCCGACCCTCCAGTCAGGAACAGGACATGAAAAGCAAATCATTCACAAACAATGCAATGAATATACCAATGGATTCTTTTACTTAGCTTCTCTTCTCGGATATATCGACTAATGTTTTTCCGTACCGATCCTATCCCTGATGCAGGCGATCAGTGTCCTCAAATCGGCTTCATCGAGTTGGAGTAGAAATTCAAGGTAGGCGTCTGTCTTCAGCAGTCTCTTGAGAATAAAGACGAGATCTTCCTTTGCCATCCCTTCCTCCCCCCAATTCCAGGATAACTTGTGATTCTATATATATAAATTATTGATAATTCAAGGATATTCTTGAATTCCCAACAAATTTCAAGCGAAAGGAGAATCTCATCATGCTCAACCAGTGCGTTCTCACAGGCAATTTAGGTGCGGACCCCGAAGTGTTTTACAGCTCGGAGGGGAATCCCGTCACAAGCTTCAACATCGCCTTTCACAGCTCCAAGAAGAAGACCTGCTGGATCAGGGTAGTCTGCTTCCAGAAGCTCGCCGACATTGCTTCAAGGTGCCTTCACAAGGGTGCAAAGATCGCTGTCATTGGTACTCTTGACCGACACGTGTGGGAGACCGACGAAGGGGTATCCAAGAGCACCTACCAGCTCATCGCCAATACCCTTGAGTTCATCAAAACCGACGGCAGGGGTTTCAAGGAGGGAGAAGCAAAAGAAGAAGTCCCCTTCTGAGAAAGGAGGGGATGCCATGCAGGAGAAAACCATAGGGCTCATTATCAGGGTTGCGGAGATCGTTATAGGCATCGCAATACTCATCAAAGACATCTTCAACGGAGGAAATAAACATGACGACAGTGGAGCTTCAAAAAAGAAGTGAGAAATCCCAGAACCTGAGGGTCATCCAGGTGGACGAGACCTGGTTCTATGTGGAGTCCGACGAGGGGAAGATCTGCTACAAGGTCTGCTATGCGGGAGAGGACCAGTACTCCTGCACATGCGGGGATTTCGCAAGGGGAATCAAGAACGACCAGAACTTCAAGTGCAAACACGTCCTGGCAGTCGCAAGCTGTGTTCCCAATGGCGATCAGGAGAAGGCTCAGTTCCTGGAGAGAAGAAAACCCAAACTCGATGAGCGTTTCATCACGACAATCGAGAACAAGGATTTCGTTCTCTATGCAGGGCTCCTGGATCTTGCCCACCAGAAGGGAATCCTCAAGATCGATGTGGAACCCTTACAGCTTCCCACCAAGGAGAACGACCACATGGCAATCTGCAGAGCAACGGTGATCTCCAAGTCTGGAGAGGTCTTTTCCGATGTGGGAGATGCCACTCCTCAAAACTGTCACCCCCGAGTTGCCAAGCATCTTCTTCGCATGGCCAGTACCAGGGCAATCGCCAGAGCTCTCCGATCCATGACCAACGTGGGAATGACTGCTCTGGAGGAGATTGGGGATTTCGGAGACATCATCGACGTCAAGCAGGAAGACCGCAGCATCCGAAAGGTTGCACAGGCTGCACCCAAGAAGATCGCCAGAGCGAAGGAGACAAAGTCCATTGCAGACAAGGTGGACGATCCTGACAAGAAACAGGAACCTGTTACTCAGACCAATCAGGATAATCCCCCTCAGACCCAAGCTGCTCCTCAGGCTGGTGGCAATGGCAACGGAAAGGGCAAGACCAAGCAGGAAACCGTTCCCAAGATCTCGTCGGCACAGGCAAATGCAATCGCCAACCTCTCTCGACGAAGGGGAATCTCCGTGGAGGAGCTCGAGAAGATGTCCGTTGATGCCTTTGGCGTCAAGATCGAGCACCTCTCCCAGAAGGATGCCTCATCGCTCATTCGACAGCTTCAGCAGAGCTCCTAGTCCGCAATCCCAATCATAACCATCTATCTCCCTTTACTCATCATTCGGGGCAGGGATGCACAGGGGTTGGTGTGTCTCTGCCCCTGCTTTTTAAAAAGCGCAGGATCCTGCGTATTTTCCATCAGGAGGATTTCCATGGAATTAAATGACTTGAGAAAGGAACCCCATCTTTCGGCATCCAGCATCGGGGATTATATCGACTGTGGACTTCTTTACAAACTGGGAAGGGTAGACAGATTCCCCCCTGAATTTCGTGCCGATGCGCTGGAGTTTGGAAGCTGTATCCACCTTGCCCTCTCAGACTTCCACCAGGCAAAAAAGGATGGGAAGACCATGACGGCAAAGGAGCTGCACGAGCGCTTCGAGAGATACTGGAGAGCTGCAGCAGGTGGTCAGAATATCCATTATGCAGAAGGAAAAAGCTTCGAAACCCTGCTACTGGAAGGCAAGGAGTTACTCACGACCTACTATCACAAGTGCCCCCACGATCAATTCAAGGTTCTGGCCATCGAGGAACCCTTTTCCTTCACGCTGGAAGGATGCCCCATCAAGATCATCGGCGCCTTCGACCTGGTAGAGGAGGATGAATCAGGCACCATCATCGTTGTGGACTGGAAAACCAGCGGCAGAGCATATTCCGCTGACGAAGTGGACCGGAACTTCCAGCTGACCCTGTACCAGATGGCGGCAAAAGCAAACGGACATGCAGACAGGGAGATCCTGCTGAGATTTGATTGCCTCATCAAAACCAAAACCCCGAAGTTCGAGCAGTACTACACGTCGAGAGCCGAGAATGACTTCAAACGAGCGGAAAAGAAGATCGTCGAAGTCTGGAGGGGCATATCCAATGGAGTTTTTGTGCCAAATGATGGTTCACAAAATTGGCGATGCAAGAACTGCTCGTACAAGAAGCACTGCGATGAGTGGTTCGAGAGGAGTGAACCATGACAACTGAAGCGATAAGTGCGGCACAGGACTATCTGACTGTCATCTACGGGGACAGGAGAAGGAGGATATTGAACATAAGACTGCTACTGGAGAATCATCCAACAGCGGCGGTCATCGGATTCATGAAGAGTCTTCTTCGGGAAAAGGAGAAGATGCTCAGAAAATACATCCTTCGGGATAAGTCAAACCCCTTGATCGATGATTTAGTGGCTACTATGTGGCGAATCTACATGTGCATTCATGTACTGGAAGAGGAGGTGATCAACAACCATGAGCTTGAACAAGGAGCAGCAGAAGGCAGCGAGCTTTCTGGAGGGAACGGCAGCAGTGATCGCTGTACCGGGGTCAGGAAAAACACGAACCATGATGGAGAGGATAGGAAAGCTGGTCATTGAACACGGGGTAGCCCCAGAGAACATCCTGGGTCTTACCTTCACGAGAAACGCAGCGGAGGAAATGCGTCAGAGACTTATCCCCGTATTGGGCAATCAGGCATCAAGAGTCACTCTGAGTACTATCCATTCATTCTGCCATTACCTGCTTCGTAGCGAAGGGAGGATCTTCGAGATCCTCTCCGGCAGAGACCAGCTTGTTTTCATCCGCAACATCATGAGGGAGCTGAAGGTCAAGAATCTCTCCATCGGCATGGTCATGCAGGAGATATCCCTTGCCAAAAACAATCTCATCCAGGTTGAGGAGTTCAGAACCCTTTACGAAGGCGATAAGACCATGACCAAGGTTGCCGATATCTATGAACGCTACGATCAAGAGAAGAAAAAGAAGTATCTCTACGACTTCGACGACCTCCTGGTCAGGGCATTAAAGCTATTGCACGAAAACCCTTCCATCAGGGAGAAGTACACGGAGCGTTATCTGCACCTTCTTATCGATGAGTACCAGGACACCAACCCCCTGCAGCTCGAGATCCTGAAGACTCTCATCAAAGGTTCCAACAACGGGTCGAGCTTCTGGGTCTGCGGGGATGACTGGCAATCAATCTACGGATTCATCTCAGCATCGGTACGCAACATCATCAATTTTGAGCAGATGTTCCCAGGATCGAGGATATTCATCCTCAACCGGAATTACAGAAGCACGCCACAAATTCTCAAGGTCTGCCAAAACCTCATCGAACACAATGAGCGAAAGATCGAAAAGACCCTGATTACCAAAAATCCCAATGGGGAAGAGGTCATCGTATTAGAGGGCTCATCAGAAGAAGGGGAGGCGCTCAACCTGGTCAACGAGATTCAGGAACTGGTTTGGAACAGGGGATTTGAGTACAAGAACATCGCTGTGCTCTATCGTGCAAACTTCCAAAGCAGGGTTCTGGAGGAATCATTCTCCCAGCACAAGATCCCCTACCGCATCGAGAATGGCCTTGGTTTCTATAGCCGTCCTGAGGTGAAAAAGCTCCTGGACTATCTCAGGGTCATATCAGATGCAAACTCGGATGCCGGCGACGAGGCGCTAATTTCAATCCTAAATGTGCCTACCAGATACATCGGCAGGAAGGTCATCACCCAGCTTGAGGAAGAGGCTGCAAGCAAGGGGGTCCATCTCTATGAAGCTCTCAAATCGTTCAGACCCGATACCCCTTTTATCCGGAAGAACGTCAAAGAGCTTGTCTCGTTCCTGGACCCCCTGACCCAGCTTGCCCATACACTTCATCCAGCGGAGGTCATCAATCTGCTGAGAAATAGTCTCGACTATGACCGTTATGTGACCGATGAGGATATCCCCACGCCTGATGACTCCAAGATCCAGAACCTGAATCAGCTGCAGCTCGCGGCAACCAGGTTCTCGGGTATCAAGGCATTTCTTGAATACACGGAAACCTTCCAGGACGAGACTACCAATGACGAGGAGGGGGTATCCCTGATGACCATACATAAAGCGAAGGGGCTGGAGTTCCCGGTTGTCTTCGTAGTCGGACTGGTTGAAGGGATACTTCCCTCCAAGAAGGGCGATATCGAGGAGGAGCGCAGGATCTGCTTTGTGGCCATGTCCCGAGCAATGAAATTGCTCTTCCTCAGCTGGTCGCATACCTACCTTTCTCAACCGTCAAAGAAATCCCTCTTCCTGGATGAAGCGATGGCGGTCAAACAGGACCCATAAGCCCCTCCAGAACCTTCTAAAACCGTCCACAGCAAGAGATCTTCCTTAAACCCTATCTCGAATGGGGAAGGATCATTATGACCTTCCCCTGCGGGTATCTGAACCAATCAATTACAAGAAAGGAGCAACAGCTATGTCATTTGAATTACTGTACTTTCGCGATTCCGACAAGATCCTGAGAAAGAAGAAAATGGGCAATATGGTTCTCTCCACCATGCGTTACTTGGACGATTGCCTGCAGGGAACCTTGTATCGAGGTGAGCTGCTCCGTCAGGCGCTCTCGGACATGGACTGGAGGCAGGAACCATTGAGCATACTGGATGGGCGCCGTTACCAGTACAAGGGTTTGCGCAATGGGGTGGCCATCGATGGCAGCTTTTCGAGCTACGAGTACATCCAAGATGCCCTCTTGAGACTCCAGGTGGGGTTCGACAAGAAGAAGATCGAGACAGGCATTGTCCTTCTGACCGCTCAGAGAAGTGAGAAATCCCCCCTCGGGAGCACCAAGGAACTGGTCGAGCAGGAGATCCAACTGCTCCAACCCACGATCAGCTTACCTGTGACCATTGCCCTTTTCGATCTGGGAGCACCAGGTATCTACACGCAGGAGACAAAGGAAGAGACCCCCAATGAACAAGCAGCTGAAAGCAATCCTGACCCTGCAGGTAATCATCAAGATGATAAGGAACCTGCGTCGGATGTTGTCCAGAAGGCTGAGAAGAAACGGAAACGACCTAAGTCTAGGTTGGGAAAGGAGGCAGAAACATGTCCAGCATGACGACTCTTGAGAAGGTCTATGATCGAGTTGCAAACATGGCCAGGTCCCATGAGGACAGAATGATTCCTGTCGATGACGTCTCCTTTGCGGACCTAGAGCGGGTTTGCATCTCTGGTGCGACCTACAACTTGCGACCTATCGCGCAGCAGAGCATTTGTTGGCGATTGGGAATCCCGAGCAACTATCTGCGGAAATGCCCCCCTGATATCCAGCAAAAGAACCTCAACTATTGGATCAAGCGCGAAAAGAACGAGAAGCTGTTTTTCCGGTTTGACGGCAACGAGGTCAGGGCAATCTTCACCCCGAGATACGTTCCCACCGACAACAAGGAGGTGCTCGATAGGTTGCTGGAGCACGGATACAAACCCAACACCCGAGTTCAATGCTCGCTGGATGATGAGTTCATGCTGGTCAGCGTCCCGGATGAGCGGGAAACGTTCCGGATCAACGGCGACAGGATGACCCCTGGAATCTCTGTAAGCAACTCTGAAGTGGGATTGGCAGCACTATCAATATCGACGTTCACCCTGAGACTGGTCTGCACCAACGGGATGATCTCCAAGACGGAGGTGTCTGCATCCTACCGGCATGTCTCCGACAAGCTCCTTTCAAACCTCCCGGGAGTCTTGAACGACCTGAAGGCAGGATTTGGTCAGCAGAGGGAACAGTTTCAAATCTCGCTGGAGAGCAAGGTGGACAATCCCGAGGCAACCATCGAGAGTTTCAATCGCCAGTTCGAGCTCCGGAAGGAGGAGAAGGAAGCGGTGGAGTGGGCTCTGGCGCAGGAGTATGGCTTTACGATGTTCTCGGTGGTCAATACGTATACCAAGGCAGCCCAGTTCGAATTACTTTCAGCGGAGAGTCGGTTCAGACTGCAGAAAGTGGGCGGGATGGTGTTGGGGATGCTCAATTAGGGAATGGGGTCAGCGTATCTACCAGAAGAGTGGCTACGCTGGCCCTACACAAGAAAGAATCGGCCAATCTGTTGACAGAAAACACAAAAACATAAAATATGGCGAAAATAAAGGAGATTTGGTTAAAAATGTCCAATAGAAACTTTATCTACGCGTTACTTGATAACTACTACATATTGTGTATATATATAACATATTATACATAATGTTGTGTTATAGATGAGAACGTATAAGTTCAAAAATGTTAATGAAATTAGATCAAGTAACATGCGGGCCATAAAAGGCAGGGATACCAGTATCGAACTGTTGTTAAGAAAAGAATTATTCAAACGGGGGTTGCGTTTCAGAATTAATTATAAAAAACTGCCAGGCTCACCTGACGTAGTATTTGTAAAAACAAAAGTTGCTATTTTTTGTGATAGTGAATTCTGGCATGGAAAGGATTGGGAAAGGAAAAAAAATCGTATAATATGCAACCGTGAATATTGGATTCGTAAAATAGAAAATAATATTAAACGTGATCTTGATAACAATAGATCTTTATCAGAAATGGGATGGAGAGTGTTACGGTTTTGGGGAAAAGATATTCAAAAAAACATGAATATAGTTGTTGAGTCTATTGTAAATGAGATTAATCGATGACATTATTTAATGAAAAGTATTTTCGTTACGGAAGTTGGATTGAATCCTCTAAATTGGAAATTTCTCTGGCAAAAGAAATATCAGTACTATTGTATTCGCGTACAAAAGATCAAGATACATTGATCAATAGCTTGGAATGCATTGCTGAACGGTGTCTTGAAGGAAAATGTAATGATTCATTTATCGATGATATATATGATCAATATATCAAAGTAAATAACTTTAATTTCAGCATTCCATTCCCGTCAAGCGAGTCATCGCTGAGTTCGAACTTCTTCGGAAAGATAGCACTTGAAATTGGCCGTTTGATGAAAGATCCTGCTCAGCATGGAGTTGTCGGAACACCATCTGCAATGGCATTGGATATGGTGCTTTTGTCAATAATATATTTTCTGTCAGTTAAACACGAAGAAGATCCAGCTACTATCTTAGACCGTTTATACAATTGCACTGACTATTCTCCGGAAAAAGAGAAATCATATCTTTCGACGATAGAAAATATTGAATGGTATGATCCCTGTATTGGGAGTGGCGTGTTCCCTATATCCATAGTACTTCTAATGTGCAATTTGGGCGTAAATATTAATTTGAGCTGCTTATCGAGAATTAATGGTTCTGAGCTTGATCCACTGGCATCAAGTGCTGCTGAAATTAGATTAGCCATACTTTTGAGCCATATTTGTGATCTTCCATATACGGAAGTAAGATATAAATATAAAAACCATTTCAATGTTAGAGATTCCCTGTTTACCTACACTCAACAAAAAGGAATGTATGAGGACATAAATAGGTCATTTGATATTGTAGTGGGTAATCCCCCGTATGTAAGAGCAGACCGATTATCTCCTAATTACAAAAAATACTTAAAAGCGTCATACCCGTCAGTAGCTAATGGAACAGTGGATTTGTATAATTATTTCATTGCTCATGGCATGACTGCACTGAAAGAAAATGGAATCCTTACATATATTTCACCAGCTGGTTTTCAAAAAAGTAAATCAGGAAAAAAAACAAGATCGTTTATCTCTCAACATGGAAGCCTAAGAGCTCTATTTGATTTTGATGAATTAAACGTATTTCAGGAGGCTAGTGTCCATCCTAGTGTTTATGTCATACAAAAACATGCGGTCTCCTCAGATATTGTTGGTTATTCTTACGACGAATTACCCTCTCATTCGCCACTGATATTCGGCGTATTGAATTCATTTCAGATACCTAATGAAAATATCAGCTCAGACGGCTGGCTGGCCGAATATTCAGAAGCTGAAGCAGTCTTGAAATACATATCGAGAAATTCCCGACCCCTTATTGATTATTGTGGAAGAATATTATCAGGAGTTAAAACGGGATGCAAAAGGGCTTACTTTCTACCGCCGAAACTTGCGGAGGAGTTATTAAAAGATCATGATACCTTTCTTAAACCACTAATTCTACCGGTGGCTATTAAAAAATGGAGGCCAAAATGGGATGGAAGTTACCTTCTTTTGATAAAAAAAGGTGTTCAGGTCCCAGATAACTCTCCAATAATGAGACATTTACTACTATACGAAGAGGTACTCCGCAAGCGTTCAGATATAATAGGTGAACCAGTTTGGTATAGTTTACGGTCCTGCAATTACTATGACTCCTTTTCTAAGCCCAAAATAGTGTTCCCTGACATCGCTTCTGACTGCCGCTTTGCCATGGATACAAAAGGATATTTCATTCCGGATGGAGCTTTCTTTATTCCAAGAGAAGATTATGCTTTATTAGGGATACTTAATAGCTGCGTGGGACGATATTATTTTAAGGCGAGATGCAATAGTATTGGAAATCCGAATACTGCAGGAAGACTTCGATTCAAAAAAACGTACGTAGAAAAATTCCCCATACCAATAGAAACCGAAAATAATAAAATCCTTTTCGATAAAATATCTGATATTTCAAAAATTCTTGTGGATGCGCCTGATGATTTGGATAAACTATCGGCATTAGATTCACTCGTTCTTGAATTATATGATATGAAAGGAGAATATCTTCACTTTTTTAGGAGACATAGCTAATGAGCATTCAAATAAATACATTCTTGAAGAATCCTGCATATGAAATATGCAATGATAGCGCACCTACTTGCATAGATCTATTTTGCGGCGCTGGAGGATTGAGTGTGGGATTTACGCAAGCGGGAGGGCGCCCAATACTAGCCATCGATAACGATCATGATTGTATAATCACCTATAAAAATATGTTTCCTATATGTAACGAGGTGATTTGCACGAAGATTGAAGATTGGATTCCTGATGATTCATTATGCAATATATTCTTAATATGCGGCGGGCCACCATGCCAAGGTTTCTCGCTGGCGCGAGGCTTTAGATTCGTTGATGATCCAAGAAACCATTTATACAAAGAATTTGTTAGAATTGTAAAATTGTTGAAACCCATGTGGGTCGTGATGGAAAATGTGCCCGGTATTATGAGCATAGGGGATGGTATTATACTAAGACAAATTCACGAAGATTTTGACAAAATAGGCTATAAAATATCATGCCGCGTTATTAACATGGCTGAATATGGAGTGCCACAAATCAGAAAAAGGGCAATTTTCGTCGGGAGTAGAATATATGACTATCGCAATTGGCCTCGAAAGACGCACAGACATACGAAAATAGATCACCAAGCAGCATTATTTTCTGCGGATCAAATACTTCCTTATGTAACAATAAAGCAAGCTATTTGCGATTTCCGACTACCATTAGGTAAATATTTTGCTCATCGTGCGAATTCGAAAATGCGCGGTCCCAGAAATCGTAAAGTCGAAAATGAGCCTGCTTTTACTTTAAGAGTGAGAGGAGATGAGTTCGCATTATGCAGCAAAGAAGCTACAGGTGCCTTCGTTCCAGGACCAATGCCTACATGCGAAATTGAATATCAAGATCCATCAAACAGCTTTCAATTATTAATGAGAGAAAAACCTCCACAATGGTTTAATGGTAATTATAATCCTCCTCGTACAAATAATAAACCACCTGGTTTGTTACGGGGTACGAGACGTCTCACGACGAGAGAATTAGCAAGACTTCAAACATTTCCAGATTGGTTCAGTTTTTCAGGAACAACATATAGCCAATTCAAACAAATCGGCAATGCAGTGCCACCACTATTTGCGAGGCAATTATTTGATAGTATTCTTTCACATTCAACATAGTCCGCATTTTTCAATGATTGTCTTGACTGCAGATCTTATTTGTTGTTCAATTAAATTTATGTTACGTGATTTCAAATCGATTGCGAAATGTGGCCATGTTAGATTGTCGAGGGAATTGCCAGCAATGATAGCTAAATAAAGTTTTTCATATGGATTATTATAGATATCGTAATATTGTATCAATTGCCTATTTGAGTGTTCAGCAGTCTTATTAATACTACATTCCACCACACAACTTACGGGTAGCTTCAATTTCGTTGGTGGGCACTTTGATATTAAGGGCAGTATCGGAGAATCAAGAACTCTGATACTGCCTTTAATATTTGCGCAGTGAGAAAAATTGAAATTGTAATTAATTATTCTATCATTTTGAAGGAATTGGGGATAACCGGGCATCAAATATCCGGGCACAATAACTATATCTGGACGCTCATCATAATTCATTTCTGACATAATGCTATGGTATGGGCAGCCTTCACGAAATATACTAAGAAAGTTCCCGTTTCTTTCTAATTGAACCTTAGGAACAAGTGCCTGATAAAATCTATCCTGCAATTTTATTTTATGTTCGCTCTGATGCGAGTGTCCTGGTTGCGCTCCATGTTGACGAGGTATTTCGTTTCGCAACAGAAATAATGAATCACCACGTGGGTAATTAAGGATTGGAAAAGAGCTTTGCCATCCTTGTAATTTGGCCTCAGAGATAATGGCTGCGAATATAGTCCATTCAAAAGCCGTACCTGTCGATATTGGCATATTCCATATATTTCTATTATTGAGATTGATCCAATTGAACAATCTTAGAAAACCAGGTACAAATATCTCGGCGAGATTCGCAAGGAATGAGCAGCTCATTACTTTCTCATAGATAGTTTATCTAAGTATGCTCGAAGACTGTCGATCGAGAAGAATACGTCCCAACCTGCAGATACAAGTCGTGTAATGGCATATTCTGGAGGTACGAGGCATTCGTCCATATCAACGAACATAATCATAGGTAACCCAGGATATCGCTCTTTAAATATGTTACCATCCCACAGATACTTTGCAGTTAATCCGACAAAAGATTCTTCCTTGCATCTCCTTGCAAATTCTTGCTGACGGTAATATTTCGCTTTGATCAATGCTACATTATTGCCAGTATTAATATTATTGACAACTTTTATATTATTATAAGGTTTGACATTTGCGGCTCCGAAGCAAGAATGATAACCAATTGGCTGTGGTAATTTAGCATTAGCAAATGTTAAAAAACGATAATATTTTGACAATACCTTTTCTACGTATATAAAACTTGGTTTCATTTCAGTCCCATTGATGGCTTCAAGCCGTCTCGAAGCACGTAATATCTGTAATCCTCTTTTCCCTACGATATGATCGTATAAAATATTTGCTTTACTTATTTCCGCTGCCTTACAGGAGCTAGCTATGTATTTTGTAATTGCACTTATTTGCTGCGCAGAATGATCTCCAACATAAAGATTGTGTTCTGTTATTCCAGGTACATTTACGTCTTGGACATAATTAATGGCTGATTCGCTATGTATTCTTAATAAAATGCGTCTAATTATAAGTCTTTCTGAGCCACCCAGGGCCCATAGGTACTTTATATAGTCATCAATATTAGTGCAGAAGGAAGGAATTGCGTATTTGCTGGACGCCCAGAAATGCCAATTGTTTTCGACATCTAAGGCAGCACGGAGAAATGGGTTTTTCTTTTGAATTTCTTTAACAGTGGCGATCAATACTGAATCAGATGTTGTGCCTCCTTCGAGATATTTTTTTGCTTTTCCTTTTATATTAGCCCCACCTTTTTTTGAGAGTGACAATGCACTCTTGATAGAGGAATCCCTTTCCGACATATTCCGATTTAAAAGCGCAGCTTGTGCGTCTGCAAATACACAAGGCTTCATCAAGTCAGTCATGATCCATGCACAAAGTTTATCTATAGTATTATTAATAATGCTGCCTATTTTGGAGTTCCTATCTTTGCACTCAAGATCGAAGCGCTTAAATATTTCATACTCAGTATTTGCATTAAATAAAATGCCTGACAAGTATTGAAAAATATCCTTTTCCCTATCTCCCAAGGTCAGATAGATCGACAAATCAAATGACTTTTCCTTAGCGTCTTTGAACCAACCATAAGTGTAACCTGTTGCTCCTATTGTAAAATGTAAAGTTCTGAACATTACGCGCTTTCTAGTGAGCACTCTTCTTATGCATAAGGCCTCCATCAGTGTTTCTCTAATTTCATAAGTTTTATTTGATTCCGGCGCTCCTGTCTCATTCCCTTTATAGCACGTTGTCTGCGCCCATAATTGCAATTTACCTGCGTAATTGCATATTGGCTTTTCAATGCAAAGTTCCAAATAATGATCGAATACATCTTTGCATTCATCCTCTTCAAATGACATCTGAGCAATAGGATATTGTTTTTGTGAAATAAATCCTTTAGACAATAGTTCATCAGATAGTTTCATTAATATGTAATCAACCATTTTTTCAGCTTGTTCATTTCTTAATGTAGCATATTTTTGAACTGCCATATGCGATCTCGCCATTTGCATCACCATCGCTCGAAATTGGTAAATAGCTCTAGAAATTATATTAGATGAAGTATATTATATTTAACGATTATAGAACAGATAGAATATACGGCAAATGCTATTCGAATAAAAGATTATTCTATATCTAAAAATAATCAATAAAGACAGTAAAGTTCGACTTTCATCCGCGTGAAAATTAATAGCAAAATAATTAATTTAAGTAACCTTGAACTACGTGCAGCTATTCTGTCACACGGATGGTATGCCTTAAAGCCATATCGAGCCTCTACAAAACCACTTTCCTTACTAACTGCTTTTGATATCCCCGAAGGTACGGGCGCTTTCGAAATTACATACGCTAAAAATAAGTGTAAGATGAACGTTATTGCCGGGACAATAAATATATGTGCTGTTGTGGCAGAGCATTGCTTATCTCTTGATTTCGATCTTTGTCGTATATCGGAAATAGCAAAAAAAAATGATAAGTGGACATGGGTTGTGGAAAATCACGTCGGAAGATTCCTGCGTTCTCCATCCCTATATGAGGATTGCTGTAAGGCCATATTGTCAACGAACACAACTTTTCAAAGAACTGCTGTCATGACAGCGCAGCTTGTCGATAAGCATGGGTTAAAAATACTTAATTTGAGAGCATTTCCATCACCAAAGAGATTGTTAAGGTCCACAGAAGGGCAATTAAGATCCAGCATAGGATGTGGCTATCGCGCAAGATATCTGATCAATGTGGCGGAAGCAGCACTAGATAACCCAGATCTGTTTCTAGGGTTCGGGTACAAGAACTTGACAAATGAAGAGTTCGCGAATCGACTGTACAAGATTAAAGGTCTTGGCCATGTGTCTGTCAACTACATCTCTATGCTCTATTCAAAGCCAAATGACTTTGCTGTAGACTCCTATGTAAAAAGGAGGATTGCAGAGCTGTGGGGAAGGCCAAAAGTAGATAACCTTGATTATTTAAGAAGGCGCTATAAACGATTTGGATCTTATGCTCCTATAATATTCTGGGCGGAGTTAACAAAACACTGGCATAACAGGGACAGTGATTCATCAAATACAGAATGGTAATCACCTCCCGGGTTGAAATGGAGGATGCTCGCTGAGGTCAATATGAAAATCATTTTTCAAGTCGATGAATCGGATATCCGTAAAGTAAAGTCTTTCTATGATTCGCAAAAAAATGGCGCCTTTGTCCGGAACCGAATTAAAAGAAATGTCATGGGTGAAGTAGAGCCCTACACAAGAGAGCTCTTTTGGCAAGCAATGATATGCTGTTTGTTAACAACACAGCAAAGGTCAGGACCAACTAGCGCCGTAACAAAATTCATCTGCACCGATCCTTTCCCAGTACCATACCCCCAAGATATCAATGCGGGAATGCTGCAGAAACTTGTCACAGAGAAGATAAGTAAATATGGTATGCGAAGGGGAAATACCATTGGCGAGGAGGTTAAGACAAATCATCATTGGCTGGAAAACGGCGGGTGGCAAGTAGTTGACGAAATGATCGAGAAGCTTCAGAAAAGTAGGAATAAAGAGACAGAAAGAGAATCTGCGACAATCATCATTGATAATCTCAAGGGGTTTGGCCCTAAGCAATCAAGAAATCTGCTGCAATCTCTTGGGCTGACAAAATATGAGATACCAGTCGACAGCAGGATCATCAAATGGTTGAATGAATTTGGATTCCCGTTGAAATTGACATCAACTACACTGGCAGACAGGGAATACTTCAATTTAGTGCTGGATGGGTTTCAGAGAATCTGTGAGTCATGTGATATTTATCCCTGCGTCCTGGATGCTGCAATATTCGCAAGCTTTGACGAAGAGTGGCCAGAAGACAAATTAATATGGTGATTGATAAACGTGGATACATACTATCCCAATTAACGCAGGGCTAAAAATCCGAAGCCCCTGGATTGAGAAGATCCTGTATAGTTAGACGATCTGGAAGATCTGCGGGACGAACACCCCAATTAGAGGCCCCATAGTTCTCATTCATTGTGGTTCAGATTTGGTAGTGGGGAGTTCTCTTAACTGCAAGACATCATAGAATTGATGCCGAAAGTCATGTGGAAAGTGCTGAAGAGGTTGCTGGATAGATTCTTGCGAAAACTCTGACCTGGAGATTCATTCTCGACACAGGCAGGATGGTTACCCGCAGGGTCTCTCTCGTGGGATGCAGACTAGTATGAATAACATTATTTGATTAAGTCCAAACGGACTTTCTCGTATTTTGAACGCAATAAATTAATAAAGTTGACTCCCTCGCACACGCTTGAAATATCGTTACTATCTATAACTACGATGACCATACCCCGATCCTGATATACTTTTAATTGCTCTCTTTCAGCATCTCTAGTCCTACCACTTCCAGATATCCCCTTTTTTGAAAATAGAATCCCGAATCTCGATTTTGTTGAATCAAGTACACGACAGAATTTAGCAAAGGCCGAGAAATCAACCTTCTTGTTCCAGTCTTTGCATTCACAAACAAAGTAACGTTCAAACTCAGATCGAAAATCGATCTCAAAACCTTCCATCGAACATACTAGATCATAGTCAGTTGATTTAGTTCTTTTCCGCCTATTCGTTCTGCATCCAGGCATGCAAGACAATATGTATTCTGCCAGATACTCTAAATATCTGCCTTCTTTATCTCCCAGCTTTGAAATGAGATGACGAATATACCGTGTATTAGCTACGTAAATCGTTGCCTCCTTGGGAGACGGATACTCTGTCATCCAATTTTGATCAAGGGATTGCAGAATCCATTCCGGGAAAACAGTAATTTCTGGATATCCTGAACTCAGTCTGAATATTTCTTGCGAATAAGTTCGCACATCTAAATCGGTTATTCCTTGACCCCAGACGAGGCGAAAATAGACACCAGTGTACTCTGAACATACAATACCCTTTCCACGGATTGCATCTTCACATAGAGTTAGCATCAAATATCTCTTTGATAGAGCAGGACAACCAATCTTGCTGTAGCAGTCGCTTATCCACACAAGCGGTAGCCCCTTATGTACCCACTTCTCATGAATGATCTGTGAGTCAAGCATGTGATGATATAAAGCAAAGAAAATAGAAAGAGCTTCATGAAAACGACCACTGTTAAAATAATACAAACCAATTAATTCCCAACTTCGTTGTTCGGGGGATTGATGAGATATTTGCTCGGGGGAATAATATTTGGGAAGCTTTTCTAGAAGACTAGCTGCACCACTCCTGAATTTCAGTAAAGCAAATAATTCATCAGGAATATTATTCTGATATTCGTCTTGATTTGTTTCAGCATTCATAACCATTAATCCTTGAACTGCGACGTAAGACAGTTAAGAGGTCCTTTGCTCTGCTTCTTTTTGTGCAGCAAGAGCTTTATCGTGAAAATCCCAATACATCATATTGAACCCATCATTAGAATATTTATCATCATAGAATAGATTTCTGTCATTCATAATCCATTCAGCATAAGGCTCAATCCAAAAATCCTTTGAAAATTCATGGTCTATATTATTAAGGATTTCTGTATAAGGAATTGGGAACATTCTATTATTAATATTGATGATACTCTCAGACGCAACATCGTCAGTACGACTTACATAAGAACTGATGCTCTTGATTATCCCGGCTACGAATGATTGAAGAATTCTATTCCTTCTTTTCTCTTTTTTAATTTCAATTCCTAAATAGACATTACAGATGGATAATACAATGCAGAATGTTAATGTAATCAGTACGATTGTCATCATTTTCCAATCTCCGAAGGGTAATTAATACTACCTACGTGAAATAAAGCAGAGCACGACAAAGGCGATGGCAAACCAAATCAAAACTTGCTTAAAGCGCTTTTCTAAAAGATCTATCCGAGTCAAAACAGCATCCATAGAATCTCTCTGCAATTTTGAAATCATCGATAATAGTTCCGGCAAATCAGACTGAGGTGTTTTTTTTGCAATCATATTTTTCGACATTTCGCTAATATTATCGTAAATTTGTTGAACAGCATTCAGACTACTTGATGCAATGGCACCGTCCGTCATTTTGATATCAACGTAATCATCAGGGTCTTTGCAATACAACTGCGGATTGTCGCTGCTTAATTCTTGTGCTTTTCGATCATAGATCTCTCGAATCCGCTGTCTGTCTTCAAATTCAATGGTCTGATTATCATCTCCAGAAAAATACACAATGCGCTCAAAAGCTT
>Ga0302248_1000813_pt1 | contig 26957 bp, 25 predicted proteins | sample AAG_UR_Leu_MG_FD_193528 | JGI IMG/M metagenome (GOLD analysis project Ga0302248, IMG submission 193528) | Enriched activated sludge microbial communities from anaerobic digester in WTTP, New Holstein, Wisconsin, United States - AAG_UR_Leu | ecosystem: Engineered > Bioreactor > Anaerobic >... | reverse complement strand
CTTTCCTCATCCCGGTAAAAACATCCATTGTCTCAAGTCGGCATCCGAGATAGCCTTCTTTATCGGGGTCGTAATTATCCGGCACCGGCCTGTCGATCCTGACGTTCCAGACTTTAACCTCTTCAATTGCCTGCGGTTCATGGGCGCAGACAAACAATCCTGCAAGTATTTCATCCGGCATATTCTGCATTTCATGCGAACCGATCTCCTCGAGAACCTCCCCGCTGTGGGCGGCCCTCATGATTATCCTTTTTCCTGAACGTTCAATCTGGATGATGTCATAGGCAGAACCCTTTGCAAATATCTCGTCCTGGGGATCCCGCATCGAAGCCCCTTCCTCACCCCTCCACTGGAGAACGGTCAGCCCGTCACCATGAACTACAGCTGATATATGAGGAGACTTTTCCCCTGTCGACCAACGCAACATCCATCCGGTTTTACGGTGCTCATTTGTACCTTTCCCAACAAACCTGAAATCAGCGGTCATTATAAAATCTCCCTTAAGCCTGTTGAACAGGTAATGAAATTCATCGCGGTCAAACCAGATGTTGTAGCCCGATCCCCTGAGAGTGTAGATCTGTTCTGCCGGATCATATGCCGATGAACCGGGATTAAGAGGATTGCCTATGTCGGAGCTGTTGCTGAATATACCGACAGACTGCCCGGTTAATGATGATAAATTAAGGGCAAGGCAGAAAATAAAGAGGAAAGCGTATTTCATAGGTCAAGTGTAAATAATTATGGTTTTCAAGTTAGATTTTTCAAATTTATTGATTTTACCTTATGTTTTGTAAAATATCATGTCTAATATCAAATCAGTTGAGGATTAGGTTATATATGAAATAAATTTTTAAATTTAATCCGGGTTTGAAAACAGCCTGATCAAAGGGCAGAAACCAGAAATTTCCGTAATTACCTAAACAACTATTTAAATGGATGAGATTCTTAACAAGATTGCCCGTTGCATACAATCGGGGAAGATAGATAAAGTTTCGCCTTATCCGCCTGATATGAAGGGAGAGGACGGGGCCGACGAGCTTACGAAGTTTGCCCTCGAAAACGGGATAAAACCTGACCAGGTCCTTGATCTGGCTCTGATCCCGGCTATGGAAACCGTTGGTGACCGTTTCAGCAGGAAAGAAATTTACGTTCCCCAGATGCTGATGTCGGCTAAGGCAATGAACAGCGCAATGAAGCACCTTAAGCCTTTTTTCCAGTCGGGTGAAACAAAGCGGAAAGGGAAATTCATAATCGGTACGGTTGCCGGAGATCTTCATGACATTGGCAAAAACCTGGTTTCAATGATGATTGAGGGAGGTGGCTGGGAAGTGATCGACCTTGGGGTGGATGTCAGTACCGAAAAATTCATGAAAGCCATCGGGGAGAATCCCCAGGCGGCAGTGGGCCTGTCGGCCCTTCTTACAACCACCATGGAAAACATGAAGAAGACCGTTGCCGTGATCAAAGACAGTTACGCTGACACCCGTATCCTCATTGGCGGAGCTCCTGTCACCTGGGAATATTGCGAAAAAATAGGCGCTGACTTTTATTCTCCCGACCCCCAGGGTGCTGTGAATTACCTCAAGCAGCTGGTTGCCTGAACACAGTAGGCCATATGAAAACAGTGCTTAAAGGAAGGACAAGGGAGGTGGTTATTGATACCGATGGCCCTGTGATTATTATCGGTGAATCGATAAACCCCACCCGGCGACGGAAGCTCGTTTCCACACTCGAGGCAGGTGATTTCGGCTATCTCCTTGAACTTGCGGAGAGCCAGATAAATGCAGGGGCAGAGGTGCTTGATGTCAATGTCGGCTATCCCGGCGTTGACGATGTAAGGCTTCTTCCGGCTGCAGTCATGGCCATTCAGGAGAGGTTCGACGTACCATTATGCATTGATTCTCCCAATCCTGCTGCCATTGAGGCAGCTCTTAAGGCAGCCCGCGGAAAATGCCTTATCAATTCGGTGAACGGCAAGGAAGCCTCACTCTCGGGTATCCTTCCGCTGGCCCGGGATCACGGGGCGGCGATCATAGGCCTGTGCATGGACGATGACGGAATAACCAATGACCCCGGGAAAAGACTTGCAATTGCAGAAAAGATCATTGAACGATCCGTAAAAACGGGAGTCTGTGAAGAGGATATTGTTATTGATCCCCTTGCCATGGCTGTCAGTGCAGAACCCATGGCATGCATGACCACTCTGGAGACGATAAAGCTTGTCCGACAGAACCTGGGACTTAATATCACCATCGGGGCCAGCAATATTTCATTCGGGCTGCCGGGGAGGGAAACACTTAATGCTGCATTTATGGCTATTTGCATCCAGAACGGCCTGACATGCCCCATTGCCAATCCTGAAAAGATAACCTCCACCGTCCTGGCAACTGATCTGATCATGGGCAGGGATGATTTTGCGGTAAGGTTCATCATGCATTTTCAGGATCAGACCCGGTAATTACCCTAGTTCCTGCCGTAAAAGTGCAAACTGTATAATGTCAGGTATAAAACCCAATCGCAGATGGCAGCCTGCCTATTATCCTTTCAGAAAGGAAAAACCGGGCAAGCGCCTACTTGCCAGGCTCGAACTCATGATAAAGGGTCCCCTGTTCGGGTGCCGCATGTGCGGCAACTGCCTGCTCCAGGAAACGGCATTCATTTGCCCGATGGAATGCCCGAAGGGCCTCAGGAACGGACCATGCGGGGGAATCACCCCCGAGAAGCTATGCTATGTTGATACAACACGCAAATGTGTCTGGTATTGCATATATGAAAGGGCACAACGTACAGGCAGGGAAAAAACGCTTCTCGAGGTCCTGCCTCCCCTCGACTGGAACAAAACCGGAACTGAAACCTGGGGCGGCGTAATAAAACAGGTCAGGGCCGTCGGCACGGGGAAATTCATTTCTTCATTGTTTGCCAGGGACAAGAAAAGGAAATCAGAGATCTGGGATTCGGTGTTCAGGACCATTCGTCAGCCTGAATGGTGGAACGGGGATTCTGAATATCATCCGCCCTCTTATGCCGAACCGGTTTCGGAGCTGGAAAGAAAACTGAGAGCTGGTGAGTTTGTGGTTGTGACCGAAGTCACTCCTCCGCTTAGTTCGGATACCAGGAAGCTTAAAGAGAACCTGGCCATGGTAAGCCAATATGTTGCAGCCGTCAATTTCACCGATGCGTCGTCGGCAGTACCTAGAATGTCGGGCATTGCCTGCTGCAAATCCGCCACAGACCTGAACATTGAGCCGGTTTTCCAGATAACTGCCCGCGATGCAACCAGGACCAGCCTTCAGGCGACGGCTGTCGGAGTCAACAACCTCGGGATAAAAAACATATTGTGCCTGACCGGCGACAATCCGGTAGTGGGCCCTCATCCGGCGGCCGATCTCAGCATGCTTGACCTGGATTCGGTTCAGATGCTCTGGATATTGAGGAGAATGAGAGATGAGGGTATTTATCTCGACGGACGCAGAATGAAATACCCTCCGGTATTCTTCCTCGGCGCAGCTACCTCACCCTTCGCCTCCGATCCGGCGCTTCAGGCAATAAAGGATCAGAAAAAGGTCAATGCCGGGGCACAGTTTTTCCAGACCAACCTGATCTTTGAACCCGACAGGCTGGATCCATGGCTGGAGAACCTGGAAAAACGGAACGTCCTTGACAAAGTGTACATTCTTGCAGGCGTTGCGCCGCTGAAAAGCTACAAGACGGCACTTTACCTGCATGAGAAGGTCCCTGGGGTCTGCCTTCCGGAAAAGATCCTGAGCAGGATGGAAAAAGCAGGTGAAAAATCAGCCGAAGAAGGCATACAGATCGCCCTTGAACTGATCAGCTCAATTAAGGGAAAGAAAGGCATAAGCGGAATTCATATAATGACCCTCGGCCGGGAAGAAGCAGTGGGCAGAATAGTAAAAGAGGCAGGTCTCTGACCCGGTTTGTCTTTTTAAACATTACCTTTATCCGGCCTGTAATGATTATATCAAAAAGGAACCCGGAAAGACGGTTATTAAGGAAGGTTCTGCCGGGAAAGATCACCAGTGCACAAAAAACATGAAGGGTAAAAATTTTTCATTCAACATATCAGAACTGGATCTCAGTGTTCCAAGGATCGGGCAAATGCTCAACTTCGGGGAAGGTGAGTGCGAAGGCGTATTTTCCGAAATGATTTTTTCGGCTCTGGAAGAAGCTGAAAAACTGCCGCCTGCCAGGGCTGAATATACCATCTTTGAAGCAGTAAAGTTCAGCGATGCGGAAAAGACCATTGAAATAAACGATATAATATTTGAGGTCAACAGGATCGTATCATCACAGTTAAGAGGCTCCGATTCCATAGCCGTATTCCTGTGTACCGCCGGACCCGGGATAAGTGAAAAAAGCAGGCAGGCAATGGAGGCAGGAGACCTGTTAACAGGTTACATATATGATGCTGTCGGTAATGAGATCGTAGATGCTGCTTTTAATCTGTTATACAAAGACCTGCAGAAGCACACGGAAGTTTCGGGAAAGAAGCTGACCAACAGATATAACCCGGGGTACTGTGACTGGAAGGTTGATGAGCAGGAAAAGCTTTTCAGGCTCATGCCGGATAATTACTGCGGCATCAGGCTGAATTCGTCGGCACTGATGGATCCTGAAAAATCGGTCAGCGGTTTTATCGGGATCGGACGCAATGTCAGATTCAACAGCTTCACCTGTGGTTTGTGCGACAGGACTGACTGCATTTACAGGAACATCAAAGACAAAGAATAAAAAGACTCATTACAGGGCAACAAAACACTTAAGAGCCGGCGATCGGGGTAATCCTTTCCCGAAATTCATGGATGAAGTTAATTTCAGATGCTTTTTATTTTAAATTTGTTTGATGATGCTTCGGGAAAACCGGTTATGTCACCCGGGGAATCGGGTGCTCAGGATAATTAAGATAAATACAGGTCAGTATGTTTTTTCTGGGAATCGATGTGGGCAGCTCTTCCGTAAAGGTATCCGTGATTGACGGGGAATCCGGAAAATGTCTTGCAACTGCCTATTCCCCCAAAGAGGAAATGAAGATCCTTTCAGCGAAACCCGGGTGGGCCGAGCAGGAGCCTGAGGAATGGTGGTTTAATCTGCGGCTCGCGGTGCAGGAATGCACAAGCCGGCTTGGTCCGGAAAGCAGCAGGATAGGTGCCGTAGGCATCGCGTACCAGATGCACGGACTGGTGATAATTGACAGGAACGGTTCCGTTTTACGGCCTGCAATAATATGGTGCGACAGCAGGGCCGTCAGTTACGGTGAAAGGATGTTCAACGGTCTCGGCAGTGAATTCTGCCTGTCGCATCTCCTCAACTCGCCGGGGAATTTCACGGCCGCAAAGCTTGCCTGGGTTAAGGAAAATGAGCCGGAGATATACGATAAAATTTACAAGGTGCTGCTCCCGGGCGATTATATTGCACTGAGGATGACGGGAGAAATAAAAACATCATACTCGGGTCTTTCTGAAGGGATCTTCTGGGATTACATAAGATCGGACATCTCGCCGGAGTTGATGGATTTTTTTGCTTTCAACAGGGACCTGCTTGCAAAGCCTGAGGATTCATTCTCACTTCAGGGCTGCCTGACACCCGGCGTGGCTGCCGATCTCGGGCTGCCTGAAGGGATCCCGGTGGCATACAGGGCCGGCGATCAGCCGAACAATGCCCTCTCGCTCAATGTTCTTGACCCGGGGGAGGTTGCAGCAACCGCCGGCACCTCTGGCGTAATATACGGGATCACCGACCAGACAAAATATGACAGGCTTTCAAGGGTGAATACCTTCCTTCATGTAAATCATTCTGTACGGAAACCGCGCCTGGGAGTTCTATTATGCATTAACGGGACCGGGATCCTTAACTCCTGGCTCAAAAAACAAGCCGGATGCGGCAGGTCGTATGAGGAAATGAACCTCCTGGCTGCCGGGACTGAGCCGGGTGCCGACGGACTTGCCATTCTTCCCTTCGGCAACGGAGCCGAGAGAATACTGATGAACAGGGACATCGGATGCAGGATCAGCGGCCTGAATTTCAACAGGCACTCAAATGCCCATCTTTACAGGGCCGCCCAGGAAGGGATAGCTTTTGCATTCAGGTACGGTCTGGATATAATGAAGGAAACCGGCATTGATCCCGATGTTATCAGGACGGGCAGCGCCAATCTGTTCCTGAGTCCTGTTTTCAGGGAAACCCTGGCATGCATTACGGGAGTGGAGATACATCTGTACAATACCGACGGATCGCTCGGTGCCGCCCGCGGTGCAGGAATCGGATGCGGGTACTACAAATCGGCCGGAGAAGCATTTGCAGGCCTTGCAGCTGTGGGAAAGCACGGCCCCGACAGTAAAAGAACCCGGGCTTACGACGAAGCATATCACAGATGGAAAGAGCTTCTTTCCTCAGTTTGAAAATAATGTTCAGATCAGCAATAATCATTTTAAATTCATCAGTATGATTTACAAGGGTGTAAAAGAATTTTATCCCGGAATAGGGAAAATTGAATACGAGGGGAAAAAGTCAAAAAATCCCCTTGCTTTCAGGTGGTATGATCCCGAACAGGTGATCGCAGGGAAAAAGATGAAGGATCACCTGCGTTTTGCCATTGCCTTCTGGCACTCATTCTGTGGCGACGGTACGGACCAGTTCGGTGATGCCACGCATGCCTACCCGTGGAGCAGCCTTAAGGGCGATGAAAAGATCAGGCAGAAACTGGATGCTGCCTTTGAGTTTGTTACAAAAATAGGGGCTCAATTCTATTGTTTTCATGATGTGGATGTTGTGGGGAATGAAGGTTCGGTTCTCGACCTGGAGAAACGCCTTGCCAGGTATGTGCCTGTCATGAAGACAATGCAGGAACAGACCGGTGTCAGGCTCCTCTGGGGCACATCAAATCTTTTTTCCCATCCCCGCTACATGAACGGTGCGGCAACCAACCCCGATTTCAATGTGCTGACCAATGTGGCCGTTCAGCTAAGGAACGCGATCGATGCAACTATCGAGCTGGGAGGGGAGAACTATGTTTTCTGGGGCGGACGGGAAGGATACATGACCCTTCACAACACCGACATGAAACGCGAACTCGATCATATGGCAATGATGCTTACCCTTGCCCGCGATTACGGAAGGAAGAGAGGTTTCAGGGGCACATTCCTGATTGAACCCAAACCAATGGAGCCCACCAAGCATCAATATGACTATGATTCGGCCTCCATCATCGGATTTTTACATAAATACGGGCTGGACAAGGATTTCAAGCTCAACCTTGAGACCAATCATGCAATACTGGCAGGACATACCTTCCAACACGAACTCCAGGTTGCTGCCGATGCCGGAATGCTGGGGAGCATTGATGCCAACAAGGGCGACTATCAGAACGGCTGGGATACAGACGAGTTCCCGACCAATATCTATGAAATAACCGAAGCAATGATGGTGATCCTCCAGGCGGGAGGATTTAAAACGGGCGGCATTAATTTCGATGCGCATATAAGAAGGAATTCAACTGATCCGGAGGACCTTTTCATAGCGCATATAAGCGGAATGGACACCTTTGCAAGGGCACTGTACATTGCCGACAGGATCCTGGATGAAAGTAATTATCTGATGATCAGGAAGAAAAGATACGAATCCTTTGATTCGGGTCCCGGTAAGGATTTCGAGGAAGGTAAACTTACGCTGGAGGATCTCAGGGAGATTGCCCTTAAAAGCGGGGAGCCTGAGGTGAGAAGCGGAAAACAGGAACTGCTCGAGCAGCTGATAAATATATACCTGGAATAAATTATCTCCCAGCCCGGTCAGAGCTGCAATAATCTGCGATCCTGTTTTTAGCTGTCACTTACCCCTGTGTTGCGGTTATAATGAAATCAGGGGGTTCGGCAACTGATCTCTTGACCTTGCACAATCCTGCCACATGAAGGATTGATGACTTGTATTTCTCAGGAAAATCAGGGGGTAATTTTATTTCAATGTTAACCTCTTCGGGCAGGCCCGTCTCATTGTTGTACCGGACGGTCTGGGTCAGTTTTATGTTTTCAGCCGGGATCTGCCTGTTATCGCAGAATGATTTCACATAAACGCCCGTGCAGGTGGCGATCGATGCCAGGTAAAGGTCAAAGGGAGCGGGTGCAGTGCCGCCGCCGCCATTGTCAGTCGGTTGATCCGTTCTGATACTGTGTCCGTTGTAATGTGCCGTAACCACTTTCCCTCCGTCAAAGGTGATTTCCATCATAAGGCATGAGATTTAAAGATTCCGGATGATACCATGTTTCCTGAATACAGGACCAGGTACCTTTTTGGTCAGCAAAAATACATCAAATTGTTTTGTGAAGGATCACTTTCCGTGAAAAAGCGGATAAATCCGGGTCAGGATCCGCCCGGTAAGTTCTGCTGCCCTGTCGTGCTGATACGATTGAAAAAGATGCCCCTGTGAGTCATTATGCCGTCAGGCCGGGAATCACAGGGGCAAAATGAGTTGTGACAAAAGAGCTTATTTCTTTTTGATGACCGTGCTCAGCACTTTTTCCTTGTCAAGCTTTTTTGTGCAGAAGAACCAGTCGTAGCAGGTCATGTCATTCTTGCTTTCCATTCTTTCCTTTGCAACTCCGCAGGAGCCGGCAGTAGGAACAATCACGTCGTCACCCGGACGCCAGTCGGCGGGAAGTGCTACAGAGAAAGCATCGGCGGTCTGCAATCCGATGAGAACCCTGTAAATCTCCTCGAAGTTCCGTCCAAGGCTGAGCGGATAATAAATAATCGTGCGGATGATACCCTGCGGATCAATGAAGAAGACTGCCCTCACAGCTTTCGTGGAACTTTCACCCGGTTGCAGCATCCCGTAGGTTTTTGCAACTTCCATGGTAATGTCCTCAATGAGCGGAAAGGTAACCTCAACATTCTTCATTCCCTTGTATTCTATCTTTTCCTTTATTGTGCGGAGCCATGCAATATGGCTGTAGAGCCCGTCGACTGAAAGCCCTACCAGTTTGCAGTTTGCCTCGTTGAATTGTTTTTCCATGGTGGCGAATGTCATGAATTCCGATGTGCAGACTGGCGTGAAATCGGCGGGATGGCTGAAAAGAATCACCCAGCTTCCCTTGTAGTCGGACGGGAAATTGATGTCTCCCTGTGTTGTAACAGCTTTGAATTCAGGGGCCTTTTCCCCTATGCGCGGCATTGTGTAAGTTTTTTCTTCCATAATATGTATTTTAATGAGTAAATAAAAAATTAATCATCATTTGATGCAGATTGTTTTCCGGGGGAATCTGGCCGGCCCGGATCAGGAATTTCATATCTCCCCGGGCGGCAATTCCCATTTGAACCCTCTGCCTATCTTCTTTTCATCAGCATGAAATCGAGATCTTCCTTCAGGGCAACAAGATCTTCCTCATGCTCAACCTCATCGGCCAGGATGCGCAGTATTATGTCGTAGGTAACCGGATCGCCTTCCCTGGTAAGGTCGAGCAGGTGGCTGTAGGTTTTAATAGCGCATTGCTCACCCTTGATATTCTGGTTAAGAACTTCCTCCACATACTCATCAGTGGGGGCATCATAGCCGCAGTTCGTCATTTTGAACCAGTCTTCGGGCGTCAGCAGGGGCGTTCCACCGAGCTGAACTATCCTTGTGACCAGCAGTTGCGCATGCCCCAGCTCTTCCGTGGCATGGAGGTCGAGCTCGCTGATAACTGCGTCTTTCATCGGACCCTTGACAACCTTTGCCCCGATCCAGTACTGATAATAGGCCAGCCACTCGTCGGCCAGGGCCTTGTTAAGGAGATTGATGAGGCTGTCAACATCCATTTTTACGATTGATCTTCCAATTTCTGCCATAGTGTTATGATTTAGTGCTTGAAATTATCTTTTTCCCTGCCGCCTGTAAACCCGTCCGCCGATGATCACGCGATTGCATTTTCCCCTGACACGTTCCTTTCATGAGGCCTGGCGGTTATTCACGAATTTCCCTATTATCTGAAGCTTAATGTCTTCAACCACAAAGTTCGGAATTCTCTTTTTGCTGAAGTAGTCTTCGAGGATTTTATTCAGATCTTCGTCATAAAAATCTTCTATACGCTCAGTGTCGGCACAATAAAGATGATGATGCATTTCCTTTACGGCATCATACCTCAGTATCTCATCGCCGGTTTTTACCCTTGTTATTATTCCTTTGGCCACGAAGGTCTCAAGGTTCTTGTAAACGGTTCCTACTGAAATATGGGGATGATTAACCCTCAGATAATCTATTATATCCTCTGCGGTGGGATGATTGTGCAGATCGAGGAGTGCCGCGAGCAGTGCTGTTCTCTGCGGCGTCACCTTCAGGTTGTTCCCGACAAGGATCTTTATGACCTGGTTGTTATCCATTAATAATAATTATTAGATAATAATGATTATTATTTAATACAGAGTTCAAATTTAAATATATATTCATTGAATTCCAAATATTTTTATCAACAATCTGAATTTCCGGGCTTTCAGGCTGTTATAATTCCTGCCGGAGAGTGGTTCCTGCCTGATGTGCTGTTATTTCCAGTTTGTAAATGGGAGTCATTTTGTGGGCACGACGGAAACACAATATTTCCCGGATAAACACAACGATCCTTCCCGGCGTACATAATGATCACTTTTCCGGCTGGGACTACGTTGAGGCAGGATTATTTTGAACTTCCAACAATAAATCGGACAATTTATTTAAGCATCCAATGTATTTCCTTCCCCGGTTGTTCTTAGTGGATGCTACCTCCGGAAAGGGAGCAGTCAGTCCTGAATAAACAATGAACATTCCACCGATAAATCATATTTCAGATGGACATAGATATCAAATGAAAATATCTGAATTTAACTGTTGCTAATTAAGGGAAGCTTTCAATTGAACAGGTACTGGCCGGGAAGGACAAAAAAACCATCAATAAGGTATATTACAACATGCTCAAGAACCTTAACGGGATGAAACAGGGAAGCAAGAAAATGATGAAGGAGATGGAAATCAGGGACAACCTTGAGCAGATACAGGCATTGCTCCAAAGCATGTAAGTTTATCCATATCCGGAAAGGCCGGCGGTTTGTAATACCTCAGATGGAGAACGGTGCAGTGTGAAGAATCGTTACCGGCGGTTACCGGTTGGCGTTCTTGTCCATCATGTTTGCAAACAATTACCATTGCGGAGTTCCATTATCAATGTGTGTGTCGGTTTGGTCTGTGCCTGGTCCTGTGCGGCTTTGGCCATGTGCTTGCAAAATGCGTGGGTTAATATTGGCCGTAAATACTTATTCCTCCACCAAAATATTGCTGTTTTAAGTGTTCATAGACTAAATTCGTTTTTAAGTCAACGTCGTCTGTTTGATAAGTCGGGTATGGCAAGGTTTCAAATAAAGTCTTGCTTACTGTGTTGTAAACGGCAGCTGCTGTTACCGATTTAGCCGACCATTGTTCAACTTTTAATTTGTCCTGTTTCAGCTCGTCAAGTAGTTCAATGGATATTTTTTTGATTTTGTTTTTCTCTTTTTCCTCTAATTTTTTCCCGTATCTCAGAATGTCGAAAATGGCTTTTTGCTCATCTGTCAGTCCTTCCCGTTTGGTGTCTGCTTCTTCTTCTGAATATGAATTAACCAGTTCAATCAATTTTCTGAATGTCTCTTTGATTACAACTTCATCTTTTCCTCTGTTGTATTCTTCAATGATTTCCTGATAGCGTTTGTAAAAGTCAACTGTCATTGGGTTGCGTTCTACCATTCGCTTTAGTTGCTTTTCTACTTTGTCCTTGAGTGACTGAACTGCTGCATTCTTATTTTCGGTTTTCAGAAAGTATTTTTCCAACATATCGAAGTCTAAGCCGCTAAGGTCAATTATTTTTCCTTCGTTCTGGTTGTGTTTCGCAACCATATTTTCTATGGATTCGTCCACCACATCCTGAATTTTACGCATAAGGTACGTTACATCTGCACTTTCAACATTATCTTCAATAGCAGTGTAAATTACATCAATAGCGTTCTTTCTTGGTGCATATTTAAATAATATTTTGTCAGGCTGAAGTGCTTTATATTTCCTGAAAACTTCTCTCGCCAGAACCTGGAATTTGCGTTTTGTTTCGTCATTGGTATAAACGGCATTCACCGCTTTTTCCAGTGCGGCCAATTTGTGCAAACCGTCAGCATTGATGAGTTCCTTCAAATCAAAATTTACCTCGTCTTTCAAAAATGTTTCAGTCGCTTCCAAAGCTTCTTCCAACTGCCTGATGAGTTCATCTTTTGGTCTGACAGGTGGTTCGGATTCCCCTCCATCACCTCTACCGGCTCCGCCTCCGCCGTCACCACCTTCGTCAGCATCTGATCCATATACAGCCAAAGCATCCAACAAAGCAGCATAAGTTTCAATATAGTCCACTATCAGACCATTGTTTTTTCCTTCATTGATACGGTTGGCTCTTGCAATAGCCTGCATCAATGTATGCGACTTCAATGGTTTGTCCAGGTACAAAGTTGAAAGGCAGGGAACATCGAATCCCGTGATCCACATCGCACAAACAATCACCAGACGGAAGGGGTCATTTTCATCTTTGAACCTTGTTTCAAGGTCCTGGGTATTCATTTTCACCCGATGCGGCTCAATGTCCAGATCCCATTTTTGGAATTTCTGTATTTCGTTTTGCTCAGAACTTATTACCACACAAATCTCTGTTTCTTTTATCCATTGCAGTTCGCGGCTTTTCTCCAATAGTTCCTGATCGCCATATTTTCCTTTGGAAACTTCTTTTTCCAATTGCTCCACATATTTTCCCCAATGCTCCGTAATCAGGTCATACATTTTTACGGCAGTGAGTTTATCCAATGCAATAAACATCCCCTTGCCTTTATAGCCTCGATTGCAGAAATGCCAGACTACATCTTTGGCAATGGCATCCAGCCTTTTTCGGGCGGTTAATATTGGATATTCTCTGGCAAAAAGTTGTTCTATTCTGCTGCGCTGGTCACTGTCGAGATCTTCCGTCTCAGTATCAATTATGGCCCTTATCTGCTCATTGATAACCGGATTTTTCAATCCTAAATATTCGCCTCTGTTCTCATAGTATAGTGGAACAGTTGCGCCATCATCCACACTGCGTTTGAAATCGTAACGGGAAACATAATCACCAAAAATTCGCCTGGTAATTTCATCGTCTTTGAAAAGCGGCGTTCCTGTGAAACCTATAAAAGAAGCATTGGGTAATGCATAGCGGAGATTCATTGCCAGTTGCCCACCCTGGGTCCGGTGGGCTTCATCAGACATGACAATGATATTATCCCTTTGGGTTATTTCTTCTTCAAAGTTGAATTTGTGAATGAGTGTAAATAAATAGCGGTGGTCTGACCTGAGCAATTCTCTTAAATGCTTTCCGCTGTCGGCTTTTATTGAATCTTTCTCACCTGCTTTCACCTGAGGTACAGCACCTACTCCGCTGAAAGTACCATAAATCTGTGTGTCTAATTCGTTACGGTCTGTTACAATCAAAAAAGTATAACTACCCGTGAATTTGTGATGAATCTTTTGACTGAAGAAAACCATTGAGTAGGATTTTCCGCTCCCCTGCGTATGCCAGAACACACCCAGTTTTTGTTTTTCTTCCAAACTTATTTTCCCCAGTTTGTAGAGTTGGTCTTTGTGCCGTATGTTTTCAATGGCTTTGTTCACACCGATAAATTGATGATTCCGGGCAATGAGTTTGACGATTTTGCCCAAAGAATTATCAAACAGAATGAAGTTCTCGAATAGATCCAGAAAGCGTTTTTTCTCGCAGACACCAACAATTATTCTATCAAGGGCAACTATGCCTTCATCTTCTTCGGTAATGCGTTTCCATTCGTGAAAATGCTGATATTCGGCTGTAATGCTGCCAATGCGGCTTTCAATACCATTACTCAGCATTACAAAAGCATTGTAATAAAATAGTTTGGGAATTACATCCTTGTAGTCTGTGAAATTTCCGTTGTAGGCGTTTTCTAATTTCCGATGGGCTGCTTTCAGTTCAATAAACAGTAGCGGAATCCCATTAACAAAACCGATTATGTCAGGTCTGCGCTCGCGGTTGCTTCTACCCTGGATCCATAATTGACGAACGGCTAGAAAGTTGTTATTGTCTGCATTGTCAAAATCAAATACCTTCAGCTTTTTGTTTTTTATCTGCTCTCCTTTTTCATTGACGAAGTCAACCGGAATACCATTACGGAGCAATAGGTATTTTTCAAAGTTGATTTCCGCTAATGACTTGGCAATACTTTCTTCAATGAGTTTTTCGTATGCCTGATTGTAGGCTTGTTCAGGCAGGTTTGGGTTGAACTGTTTCAGCTTCTCAAAGAAAATCCTCTTGAGCAGCACCTCTTTTCTGTTCAGCCTGCCCAAAGTACTACCTTCGCCATAGCTTTCCTTGTTGAATGCCAATAGGGTATCCCAACCCAATCGATAGTAGAATAAATCAATGGCGGTTTTTTCAATCAGATTGTCTTCTGAATATTCGTACATAAGTGAAAAGCGAAAAGTGAATAGTGACAAGTTGCTTCATTATTTAATGCCTTTTGAAGTTTTGACCGATGATACCAGCATTGCGATAAGTTCTTTACAATCCGAACAAAGACTTTCAAACAGCGTTTGTTCCAAATAATCTGTATCTTTTAAAATATTCAACCAATATTCAGTTTCATTTGCCTCTTTAAGGGCTATATTCATTTTATGAGTAAAGTCTGGTTTGCTTTGTGCAAATTCGGCTTCATGAATTAATGCACCCACAGCAGTTCCACTACGCAAAATTTGCTTGCTTAATACAAACTCTTTTTTATCGTTTTGCAAATACTGCATCAACTTCACAATTCTAATTGCGAATACATAACTTTTATTTTTTAATGGGCTTTCCAAAACTTTTCACTTTACATTTTTAACTTAGATCTATTTAAAATACTGATGATAAGCTGCTTCACCGTTTCCATTTCTTCCGGCTTGCTTGTGGCCACAAAAAGAGTGAGTGCAGCCAGGGCTTCATTGCTGATGATTGGCGATTGATCCTCTGCATAGAGCAAGTCGTTTTTCTCCAGAAAGTGCAGAAAGCAAGCCGCTGCTATTCTTTTATTTCCATCTACAAATGAGTGATTTTTCACAATTAGATATAGAAGCGTTGCGGCCTTTTCTTCAATGCTTTTGTACAACTCTTCATTTCCAAAACTTTGAGCGATCTGCTTTATCGAACTTTCAAATCCCTTATCTTTTGGTTTGGCAAACAGATCAGAGGCAATTGCTGACTTCATTTGAGAAATTACAGCCAAATAGGCTTTCACATCTGGGTAAACGGTTTGTCGGATTGTTTTTCCCTTTACATCTAATTTTTCGTGATCATAATCGTCCAGTAATTCAAGCCCTTTCGCAAAGATTTGCAGCATTTGGCTGTCTGCCTCGGTTGCTTGTTGGGTAATGGCACGATTCAATATACGAATACCCGTTTTAAGGTATTCCACCTGCTGCTGCTTTTCGGCAAGGCGTTTTTCATTGATGGCATAACCCTGCACCAGATAATCTTTCAGTCGTTGAGTAGCCCATTGGCGAAATTGAGTTCCCCTGACGGAGCTAATGCGATAGCCTACAGACAATATTGCATCTAAGTTGTAAATCAGTTGCCTTCGCTTTACATTTCGTTTACCTTCCTTTTGAACTTGTAAGTATTCCTTACAAGTTGCACTTTCAGCAATTTCTCCTTCTTCATAAATCCTTTTCAGGTGCAGAGTGATATTTTGAGGAGTGGTATTGAAAAGTTCTGCCATTTGTCTTTGTGTTGCCCACACTGTATCTTCACTAAAGACTATGGCAACTTCAATCCCTTCAGGAGATTTATATATTGCAATTTGGTCTTCCATGTTATCCTGCCAATTTTAGGTTGAATAATAGAGCAATAAATCTTTCTGTTGCCCATTGGCGAAATTGAGTCCCACTTTTTGAATTAACACGATAGCCTACTGAAATAATAGAATCAGGGTTGTAGAATCTTATCTTTCTTTTAACCCTCCTTTCCCCTTCGGTTTGAACTACCGGGAAAAGCTCGATAGTTGAATTTTCTTTCAGTTCCTCCTTAGCATGTATATTTTTCAGGTGTAAGCCGATGGTATCAGTGTCTTTGTCGAAAAGCTCTGCCATTTGCTTTTGTGAAAGCCAGACAGTGTCTTGCCCGAACTTTACATGAACTTCTATTTGTGCGTCCTCGGCCTTATATATTTCTACCTCATTCATTTAGCAAGCTATCCGTTTCTCTTACAAATCTCATTTTTTCAGGTTCTTACACTTCTATTTGTCCGTTCATTAGCTTAGGCAATAAGATGTCCCGGGCTTCTCGCAGGAAGGTGTTTTGTTGAGTTAAGTTTAAGATTAAATTATAAATTTGTTGAGCTTCATCTTCAAATTCTTTTTGAATTTTTTCACTTGGTGTTTTTAATTTTACTTTCATTAACTCTGCTTTGGTGACAGCATTAAAAATTGCACCATTACCAATAACATCTTCCGTAAAAAAGAATTCCTTTAATTGCTGATAGAAATAGTTTTGAAATCCTTTTTTACTCCGAAAGGCACATAATCCTCGACCAATACAAATTTTTTCACTTGTAAAATTTATTCTCCCAACAGGTGCTCTTACTGAAAACAATATATCACCAGCATCTGCAATTTTAATTGGCGCTTTGCAATAAGTTTTATGTTCCACGAAGTAATTGGAGAAATTAGTTACTCCTTGATGAAAAGGTAAGTTGTCTTCCTTTTCATTTGTATATGTGTCAGATGGTGGACTTTGTCCCATTATAACATCAGCTAATTCCTCAATCGTAAGCTCTTCCAACTTTTCACTTTTCACTATCAACTTATATCTCGCAAACGCCTTCTCCTCCAACAGTTTAATTCTTTTCAAATTATTCTCAATCAAATCATCATAAGCCGATAAAATGGAAGCGATGCGGCGTTGGGTGGGGATGGGAATGTCTGGAACTTTAATTTGCTCAACAACACCTTTATCTACTCTTTGTCTTCCCGAAGCCCCAACCATACTTTTTATAGCTGGCTGCCTAACTATATCTGTTTTTGATAAATAATAGATAAAGTCAGGATCAGAGATACTTTCTTTTGCTCTGAAAACAAAAAATTCTGTTGATCCAAATCCAACTCCCTTTTCAAGATCTTTTACTTTAGCAATTTTACCATTTTCCAAACAAGGGGTGATCCTGGCAAAAATTGTATCACCATTTCCAAATTTTGCTCCACCACCTGTGTAAAGACGTTGGTTGATTTCTTGAACATATTTTATTCCACCATCTACAACATCCATTGGAATGTTATCGTAGAGTTCACCTTTTTCCAATGTAATTTTAGGAGGAAATTCAACCAATTTTGAAAATGCTATTTTATCCCACTTCATAATGCCAGGTCTTTAAAATTATCAGCAATGGTTTTTGCCAGAGCAAAGGCTTCTTCGTTCAACTCTTCCAGCTCAATATGAATTTCATTCAGGCGTTCTTCGTAGTCAATATCATCATCGGTAGCAGTGTCCACACCAACATATCTGCCCGGGCTCAGGCTCCAGTCTTTGGCTTCAATTTCTGCTCGGCTTACCACTTTGCAAAGCCCTTCCACATCGGTATAAACGCCATCGGGGAAACGGCTGGTGAGCCAGTGGGCTTGTTTGTAGAAATATTCGGTTTCGTTCAGCAGTCCTGGTTCTTCTTCATCGGGGTTGCCGCTCAGTTGTTGTTGCAGGGTTTTAAGAGGCGAAATGCATTTCGCCTGTACTTCAAGTTCTTTCCAGTCTTTGTTTTTGCTGAGTTGGTATTCTTTGGCGGCAGTGCTTATGGCATCGAGCAATTGCTTAATGAGTTTGTCCTGCGGTTTGCGGAGTGCTTTACACAAGTGAGCAATACTTTCTAAACTTTCAATATCAGCCTTTACCTTTTTCGCTTCGGCAATCAGTTTGTTTTGTTGTTCGTAAATGCTTGCGGTTTCTTCAATGTACAAAGCATCAACAAAAGCCTTCGCTTCTTTATTTTCTCCGGTGTATTGGGTAGCAAAATCGGTTGCAGTTTTAAAAAGGTATTGTAATTGCCTTTGCAACTCAGCAGTAGTTTCGGCTGTTCCCTTAGCTAAATCGGCAGCCGTTTGCAGATAGGTTTTTACCGTGTTTTCAAACCTTTCTGTGTTGCCTCTGTACAGGTTTACTATGCAAATAAGGTTTTGCAGTTGTTCGGGACTAAAGTCGTTTACCTTGCTGGTTACTTTGCGGTAAATTTTTCTCGCGTCAAGCATTAAGACTTTATCTCTTTTCGCTTCGTTTTGTTCTTTTGCCCGGTCAAAAAACCAAAGTGTGCAAGGCAATGAACGGGTATAGAAGAAGTTATTGCCAATAGCCATCATCACATCTACCGCACCGGTTTTTACCAGTTTTCCCCGAATGTCTTTTTCGCTATGCCCGGCATCGCTGGCAGATGAAGCCATCACAAAACCTGCTCTGCCCGTTGGTTTCAGATAGTTATAGAAATACTGAATCCATAAATAGTTTGCATTGTCGTTTTTCGGCAGGTTTACTTTCCCGTCCAAAACCAGGCGTGGGTCTTTTTTTACTACATCTTTGGCTTTATCCACACCATCTACATTAAACGGCGGATTTGCCATTACAAAGTCAGCTCCACCAACCAGGTTGTGTTTGTCTTCGTAAAAAGTGTTTCCTTCCTGGATATTGCCTTCAAGTCCGTGTACGGCCATGTTCATCTTAGCCAGCCTGGTATTGAGTTCGGCTTTTTCCTGTCCGTAAAAAGTAACTTTCTCGGCAGGTTGCAGCCCTTCGCTTTCTATGAAATAACCTGTCTGCACAAACATACCCGCAGAGCCGCAGGCAGGGTCAAACACGATGCCATGGTCGGGTTCAATTACATTTACAATGGTTTGCACCAGACTCATAGGCGTAAAAAACTCACCGCCTTCCTGAGCTCCGGTCATTGCAAATTTGTTGAGAAAGTATTCGTAAATCTTTCCAAATAAATCACCCTCAGCTTTTTGCAGAACTTCCTTATTGAAAATGCGTAGCAGTTCGCGCAACAGGTCTTTACTGAAAATAGAAAAGTTTTTTGGCAATACACCTTTGAGGTTGTCGTATTCCTCCTCAATCAGCTTCATGGCGTTGTCAATAGCTTCGCCTGTGTCGGCACTTTCGGGCAATGAAACCAGATATTCAAACTGTGCCTTTTCGGGCAGGAACATTGCATTGCGTTCCTCAAAATCTTTTTTGTTAACCGGCCGTTTTCCACGCTGCGGATGCACAGGCAGGTGTTTTTCAACTTCAATTTTTACTTTTTGGAAACGGTTATAGGCGTGGCGTAAAAATATCAATCCCAATACTGGCATTGAGTATTCCGAAGCAGTCAGTTTGCTGTTGGCTCTGAGTTGATCTGCTGCTCTCCAAAGTTCAGCTTCTAATTTTCTGAGTTGTTTTCCTTGCATTTATTCTTTCAATATTTCAGTAATATGCCAAATTTACCATTTTTATCAGTGCCACTGGCAAAGAAGTGGCTCTATTGATTTTGAGACGCGTTCGCTTCTAGCATTGAGCAAAGCCAAATGAGCTGCTTGCGGGCTGGCCAAAATGGGTTTAAAAATGTGCGGTGGGGGGGGAAAAAAAACATAAGGTAGGTCAGGGTGTCGGTTTAGAAGCCGTCAGTTTGTAATATCGTTTCTATTTTTTTGTCACCTGTCAAAACAGTTTACTTTCTTATGTTTCTGTCGCTCGTTTGTTTGTCGGGTCACTGTCTTAATACACTTGCTGTCAACGCTCGGCGGTAGGTACAGTTGCCGCTGCTTCGCGGTAGCGCGTGTTTTTGCACTCGTGATGCGGTGTAAAATATATGCATTGTTAGGCGTTGGTTATTCTTTTATCGGCGTTCTTTGTACACTCTTACATAATCAACAAGGAACTGTTTTGGAAATAATGAAGTATCAATTTCTTTGATACCGTCAGCAAAATCGTATAACAAACCTACAGCCAACATCAACTTCAATCGAAAAGGTTTGTCAAAAGGCCATACCTCTTCTTCATCATTCTCTTTTAGGAATTCAAAAGTCTGTTCACCATTCATAAAGAACCGAATATGCTGCACATTCCACTCAATTGAAAAAAGATGAAAAGCATCGTAAAGCTCATTGCATAGAATGTGCTTTCCTTTTGCTGTCCCATCCATAATATTGTATGCACCAGTATTTACGTTGAAAAACACCTCATTCGGATGCTGGCCAATGTGTTCTACAATATCAATTTCTCCACAAGATGGCCAGCCTGTTCCATCGAAATTTTCGGGAAGCATCCATATAGCCGGCCAAATACCTATACCATACGGCAACTTTGCTCTCACCTCAATTTTGCCATACTTCCATGCAGCTTTTGAAAATAGGCTTGCAGAAGTATAATTACAATCCTTGAAAAGTTCTTTTCTTGCTTCGATAATAAGAACCCCTTTTTCACACCTCGCATTTTCTAATCGATTGGCCGTGTAGGTCTGAAAAAGCTCGAAGGCTTCAGTTTTGATTGGCCCTGATGTCTCATAGGCCCATTTGCCTGCATCGGGCAGTCCTGAGCCGTCAAATTCATCCGACCAGATTAACTCCCATGTCTGTTCATTCATAAGCTGCTATAATTTCGTTGACTAAAATGACGCCTAACGGTCGGCGGTATGGGGCGTGGCGACTAAAAGGCTGCTTTCCTTTCGATTATAGTAAAATTCTCTTAAGTTCACAAAACATCGACTGCTACCGATGGCAGCTATGACCTATATCGTTTGTTGTGCCGTCGTGCTTTAGTTTTCTTTTTTGATTATTTGGTCGATTTGGATTTTATTCTCTGGTAGATAATTTACTGCAATATCCCAAAGTATCTCATAATCGACTCCAAAATATTCATGGGAAATCCTGTTCCTCAGATAATACATTTCTTTCCAGGGAATATTCGGATATTTTTCCTTTATTTTATCGTCCAATTTTTTTGAGGCTTCCCCTATAATTTCGAAATTCCTAATAACAGCATCAATTGTTTTGTAATCTTTCTTGAATTGATCAAAATCATAGCCTTCAATATATTCAGCAATCCGACTCATGGCCGTCTGAATGTCATCCAGGAACATTTTGTAAGTACGTTGTTCTTTTCTCACATCATACGTATTTAACCTGATTTAAAATCTTATCTTTTATTTGTTCCTTCAATGCATTTTTGGTCACTAAGTCGATCTTACGTCCGAATATAGTCTCCAAATATATTTCTAATGAGAAGTATTTCCACCCAATTGGTCTTTCAAATTCTACAAGCAGATCAATATCACTATCCTCAGAATATGTATCATCAGAGAAAGAGCCGAAGAGACCAATCTGTTTTACAGAATAATCTCGGTATAAGATCGGCTTTAAGTCATGCAACTTGTTCAATATGTCACTCTTGGTAATCATTGCTCGAAGATACGAATTTTAAGATAATGCGATTTTGTGTTCAGCATGCGGCACAACGTTCGGCGGTAAGTGCCGTGCGGGTTGAAGGTACCTGGCTTTCTGTTATTTCCATAACACTTAAAAAGTCAAAAAATTGTCTTATAAAACAAATTCCAGCATGGCATTTACCGGCCTGTTAGGGGGCGTTGATAGCCGGGGCAGTGGGGGCGGGCACTTGCAGATCGCGCTCATGGACCGGTTTTGTATATTTTTTTGCGATACAAAACCGCGGGATTGCAATATGCAAGTGCCATGAGCACGGGCCGCGGGAGCCCATCTTGCTTTCTTCGTTGCTGCCAGAGTGTTCAAAACACCGGTTTGTCAGGAAACATATTCCACCGATCTATACATTTTGGGCGGACAATGCTACCCTAACGGTCGACGGTATGGGGCGTGGCGGCTTAAAGGCAGTTTCCTGACGAGGGATACAAAGTTTAATTACGTTTACAAAGCTTTGGTGGCAACAGATGACAGCCATGACCTATACCGTTTGTTATGCGCAGAAACAATTCATATTAATGCATTAATTGCATCTCTAATTTCTTTATCTGTTGATTCCTTACTATATCCTTTTATCACTTTACGGATAATTCTGTTTTCATCAAGAATATAAAAGACTGGAACCCCAGAGATTTGATATTGCTTTTTATTCTTATCCGTGGCCTTTAGGTAATGATACGTGATTTTGTTGTTTGAAATATACCTTTTTATTACTTCTGGATCATCGTTCCAAGTCTCAATGGCAATTAGATCTAGCTTGCTTTGTTCATATTCATTGACGAGACTATTCAGGAACGGTACTGAAAGGTAACAGAAACCACATCCGATACCAGTAAACTGAATCAAAATGACTTTGCTCTTGAGATTATTCAAGCTAAATGGATTATTATCCGGGTCAATCAGTTCTAATTCGGGAGCTTTCTTATTTGTCAGGTCAATGGTTCCTTCATTCCGGTTTTTCCTTGTTAGCAGTGTGAAACCGTCAGGTATATATTTTGACACCTCGAATTCATCAATTTTATCATGATTTATGACGACATTTTCTATTGATTCCCAGCTGATTGTGGATACTAGGTTTCTCTTATATTTGTAAGGCAAATTGTCAGATTTGTTAATCCAGATATCATATTTTGACAAAGGTACAGTGTACCTTGGATCGTTATAAAATGGTTTTCCGAAAAACTCAACGGACTTGCCGTAAACAGTCAATCTGAACAAAATAGTGTCGGTGAGATCTGTCAGTTCAACTGCAACACTGTCTTTCGTGTTAAGAGCATATTGGATAATGCTCTTTGTATAATTATAGAATGGTGGTCTTACAGGTCTGAAAGGGTGCCGTGCAATTTTAAAACTGTCGACAGAGATTGTTTTTTCATTCCAATCCATGAATACTAATGCATTGCCGTCATAAACCCAACTTGCTTTGTGTGTAGCATCTTGTTGTACAACCGATAAAATTGAACCAATTGTTGTATCTGATGGATTAAAATACTCTTCAGTTTGTGTTGAGTATGTGACGTACTTTAAAGTATCCCCGGGAATACTGCCAGATAAAGTCGAGGAATATCTTGCAGATTCAATTTGTGAGAGATTGTTTAACACTTCTTTCAGGTAGGTATTGACATCACTCTCTGTACGGCAACTATGTGTTAAAACTATTAAGGAAATTAGGGCTAAATGAATTACGACAGATTGGGTTCTCTTTTTCATTATTTGGATTTATTGAATTGAATTTATCCTTTATGTTCTGTTTTTGCGCATAACGTTCGGCGGTAAGTGCCGTGCGGGTTGAAGGTACCTGGCTTTCTGTTATTTCCATAACACTTAAAAAGTCAAAAAATTGTCTTATAAAACAAATTCCAGCATGGCATTTACCGGCCTGTTAGGGGGCGTTGATAGCCGGGGCAGTGGGGGCGGGCACTTGCAGATCGCGCTCATGGACCGGTTTTGTATATTTTTTTGCGATACAAAACCGCGGGATTGCAATATGCAAGTGCCATGAGCACGGGCCGCGGGAGCCCATCTTGCTTTCTTCGTTGCTGCCAGAGTGTTCAAAACACCGGTTTGTCAGGAAACACATTCCACCGATCTATACATTTTGGGCGGACAATGCTACCCTAACGGTTACGTGTATGAAACGTTGGGGATTGCGGGCTTCGTACCTATCAACCGATACAAACGCCGATGCGGGGCAGAATGCTTGACTTAACCGCCTAAACCCCAATGTTTTATACACAATGTTGTATGCTGGCTGTTCTGTTTCTAAAAGTCTTTTTTGAGTTATTCAAATTATCGTTTCGTTATATTATTTGGGTTGAAATCCACATTCGGTAATAGTCGGTTTTGCATTTTCGGACTGTAACCACTTGTATAATTTGTAAGCCATTGAATTATGGTCTAAATCAGAACGGATTGCAACATGTACTTTTGATATAAAAGGGTAACTTTCGTTTTTAATAGTGTTTTCATCAGGAAAAATGTTGTTGACAGATATTTTTGGCACTTCGCTGTCAGGCACCCGCGCTTGTAAATTTTTGTAGTTATTGAAAGTATAGCAGATAGCATCCTCGTTGTGTGAAATTTCACCAAAAACCTGCGACATTCCGCCTATTGCGCTTTCCGGAAAATCAGCCGGTTCTAAACCGTCCATTACTAACTCCCTCAGCACCTCCTCGCTGCCCGAATTGCGGGGACGCGTAAATACTTTCATACTTGCGTTTTTACCACCCACCTGCGACCAATTGGTTATTTCGCCTGTATATATTTTCTGAACTTGATTGATCGTCAGCGATTTTACAGGATTATTCTTGTTAACAACAAAAACAAAAGCGTCTAACGCAATGGGTGTTTCAATCAGCGTAACTCCTACAGCATCGGCATGGACTTTTTCGTCTGGCGAGATAGTTCTGTGTGTGAGGATAATATCAGCCTCTCCGTCAATCAGATTCATAAATGCACCATGCGTTTTTGAACTTTTCACACGTTCGCCAAAAAAGTTTTTATATTGTTCGGGAATTTCATCATATACAGGCTGTAAAGTCCATTCGGTAACAACTGCTGGTTCCATCCATACATAATGTAATCCTAACAGTTTGCACGCAACCATTACATTCAGTACGCTTGAAGAAGTGGAGCCATCTACTTTCGGATAGTTTTCGAACGAAATGTTTTCTATACCAATAAAATTTTCATTTTCCGGTTCTTCTTTGTTGCAACTTGTGCAAATAATTATTGCAGACAGAACTAGAACTGTAATAAAATTTGATTTATTCATATAAGTAGTATTTAATTGTTTGAAAAATAGTTTACTATTCATTTAGATACGTGTTTCAAAAAGGTAGAATTCTATGTTTTTAAGTTACGCATTGTCCTTTTTGTCAGCTTGCATACAACGGCCCGGCAATAAAATTAGTAGGTGTTACCTGACGCGGCACCGGGTACCAATCCCGGTACTTTAGCCAGAAATTTGTCACGGTGCAAGGAAGGTATGGCGCAAGTTTTGCCGTCCAGGTACAAAGTTGGTTTAGCATTACGCGTGTCGCGGTACAAAGTTGATGCGAACAATATATTAGTCAAGGTATACAATTTTAATGCGTTGCAGTGGCGCGGTCCGCGTTTATCCCCGGTTACAAAGCTGTCTTAGGTGCAGGAGTAAAAGCAAAACTTGTGACAAACCTATTAATTTTATTGTCCGTGTTAGAAACAGGGATTTTTTAATCTTGAATTTTAATAAGATATTTTGCGATTCTTTCAACTTCATTCTCGGTGAAGATTGGTTCAAAATAAGTCAAGTATTTATTAAGTTCTCTTAATGATTTCACTTTTACATATTTGAAGTCTGCATTCGGTTTTTCATTTATCATGACTATAATATTTTTTATTGGAATTTGTTTGTCTCCCCAATGGTGTTCTGTCAATTTATCCCAAGAATCATTTAATATTATGAACATAGCATAACTTGTCCTGGTTATTTGTTCCACGGGAGATCTTAAATCCAATGATTCAACAGATTTTTTGCTCCAATTTTTTGTTTCTAGTATATATACCCCAGATTTTGAAATTAAAAGATGATCGATTTGAATTGAATATATTCTATCGTTCTTATTTCGGTTATATATCGGTCGACCAAATCTTAGGTTATAGTCATTTATCAGAATATAATCATCGGGCAATTTCTCTATTTCTTTTACTACCAAACTCTCTCCAACCGCACCTGCTATTAGTGGGTGCAAATCTTCAATCGATCTTTTTACATTGTTCAGTTTTTGAATCTCGGGTAAGCTTCGCTTATTAATGATTAGTTCAAGGTTTTCATTAATATACTTGAGTTGATTTTCGTCATTCTCGATTTTTTCCTGAATGTTCTTGATGGCCTTTGAAATAATCAGAGGCGTATTCGAACTATAATAGTTCAATAATTCTTTTTGTTTCTTAAGTCTAAAACTATATAAGATCTTGCTAATAAAGCCTTTATTAACTTTTGCTGTAAGATTATCGACGTTAATTCTGATAGTGTCAATTATAACTTCTGTTTCAATTAGTGTTTTGCTTTTAGTTCTTTCACATATATCTTGGTTCTCTTTTATTCTGAGGTTTAAATCCTTGATTTCATTTTTCAATATTTCTTTTTGAGTGTTTATTATTGCTTCTTTTTCGTGTTGGAAATTATTTAAGAAATCATTTATCTCTTTAATAGATTTAAACCTATGAATGCCACAAGATTCTAATTCATATTTTAATTTTTTCAATGATTCAATCTGACCATGTATTTGAGCCATAAAATGTGATCTAGTTATTTGTCAGGGTATTGTAAATATGCAATTTTTATTTCAATCGAGTTTTTTAAAGGACGAGTGCCACCTTGTTTCTAACGTTCGGCGGTAAGTGCCGTGCGGGTTGAAGGTACCTGGCTTTCTGTTATTTCCATAACACTTAAAAAGTCAAAAAATTGTTTTATAAAACAAATTCCAGCATGGCATTTACCGGCCTGTTAGGGGGCGTTGATAGCGGGGGCAGTGGGGGCGGGCACTTGCAGATCGCGCTCATGGGCCGGTTTTGTATATTTTTTTACGATACAAAACCGCGGGATTGCAATATGCAAGTGCCCTGAGCACGGGCCGCGGGAGCCCATCTTGTTTTTATTTTCATTCGTTGCTGGTATATTCTGGAAGAAAACATCGGCCACCTGGCAACAAATCTTACATAATAGGGCGTGGTTGTTAGCTCGGGCAGCCGGGAGAGGCACTTGCAGATCGCTCTCATGAACCGGTTTTGTAAATTTCTTAAAAACAAAACCGCCGAATGCCATATGCAAGTGCCGGGAGCGGTGGCCGCGGGAGCCCTTTTTATTTTAATCCAGGCGCTGATATATTCTGGAAGAAAGCATCGGCCACCTGGCAACAAATCTTACATAAGAGGGCGGACAATGCTACCCTAACGG
>Ga0302248_1000804_pt1 | contig 27160 bp, 24 predicted proteins | sample AAG_UR_Leu_MG_FD_193528 | JGI IMG/M metagenome (GOLD analysis project Ga0302248, IMG submission 193528) | Enriched activated sludge microbial communities from anaerobic digester in WTTP, New Holstein, Wisconsin, United States - AAG_UR_Leu | ecosystem: Engineered > Bioreactor > Anaerobic >... | reverse complement strand
GCATCGAGGGCGCTCCGCACCTCCTCGGGTCCGGAAAACACCATGCCCTCCCCCCGTACGTCCGGTTTGGCCCGGGTGAGGTAATATATCCCGAGCACTATGTCCTGGCTGGGGATGATGATCGGTTTGCCGTGGGCCGGGGAAAGGATGTTGTTGGTGGACATCATCAGTACCCGGGCCTCGGTCTGGGCCTCTATGGACAGGGGCACATGGACCGCCATCTGGTCGCCGTCGAAATCGGCGTTGAAGGCCGTACAGACCAGAGGGTGCAACTGGATGGCCTTGCCTTCGATGAGGACCGGCTCGAAGGCCTGGACTCCCAAGCGATGCAGTGTCGGGGCGCGGTTCAGCATGATGGGATACTCCCGCACCACCTCGTCCAGGGCGTCCCAGACCTCGGAGGATTCCCTTTCCACCATCTTTTTGGCGCTCTTCACCGTAGCCACATAACCTTTATCCATCAACCGGTTGTAAACGAAGGGTTTGAAAAGCTCCAGGGCCATCTGCTTGGGCAGACCGCACTGATGGAGACGCAGATCGGGACCGACGGTAATGACCGACCGCCCCGAATAATCGACCCGTTTGCCCAGGAGGTTCTGGCGGAAGCGCCCCTGTTTGCCTTTGAGCATGTCGGAAAGGGAACGGAGGGGACGCTTGTTGGTACCCGTGATGGCCCGACCACGACGGCCGTTGTCGAACAGGACGTCCACGGCCTCCTGGAGCATGCGCTTTTCGTTGCGGATGATGATCTCCGGGGCGTTAAGCTCCATGAGCCGCTTGAGGCGGTTGTTGCGGTTGATCACCCGCCGGTAGAGATCGTTGAGGTCGGAGGTGGCGAAGCGGCCGCCGTCCAGGGGCACCAGGGGCCGGAGATCGGGGGGAATGACGGGCAGGACGGTGAGGATCATCCACTCCGGTTTGTTGCCCGATTTCTTCAGGGCCTCCACTACCTTCAGGCGCTTGACCAGCTTCTTTTTCTTCGTGTCGGAGACGGCGGTTTTCAGCTCCTCCCGCAACTCCCCGTCCATCTTGTCCAAGTCCACCTCCTCGAGGAGTTTACGGACCGCCTCGGCGCCGATGCCCACCTCAAAGGCATCTTCACCGTACTGTTCCCGGAGCTCGTGGACCTCCTCCTCGGAAAGCAGTTCCTTCTTCTGCAAGGATGTCCCCTTGGGATCCATGACGATCCAGGACTCGAAATAGAGGACCTTCTCCAGTTCCTTGAGGGTCAAATCCAGGACGTTGCCGATCCGGCTGGGCAGGCTCTTCAAAAACCAGATATGGGCCACCGGCGTAGCCAGCTTGATATGACCCATGCGCTCCCGGCGGACCTTGGACTGGATGACCTCGACACCGCATTTCTCGCAGATGACGCCCCGATGCTTCATCCGCTTGTAGCGACCGCAGAGGCACTCATAATCCTTGACAGGACCGAAGATCTTGGCGCAGAAAAGACCGTCCCTTTCCGGCTTGAAGGTGCGATAATTGATCGTCTCCGGCTTCTTGACCTCCCCGTTGGTGTTCGGCCGGGCCGACCAGGCGAGGATCTGTTCCGGGGAGGCGATGGAAATCTTTATGGCATTGAACCTGATAGGGTCTTTGGGCTTTTCAAAGTAGGTGAATACGTCTTCCACGCACTTTCTCCTTAACTTTCTTCCTCAATCAATTCGATATCCAGGCAGAGGCTCTGGAGTTCTTTAACCAGGACGTTAAAGGATTCGGGCAGCCCCGGCTCCAGGGTGTGTTCCCCCTTAACGATGGCCTCGTACATTCTCGTTCTGCCCGCTACGTCGTCCGACTTCACCGTGAGAAATTCCTGGAGGGAATAAGCGGCGCCGTAAGCCTCCATGGCCCAGACCTCCATCTCCCCCAGACGCTGGCCGCCGAACTGCGCCTTACCGCCCAGGGGTTGTTGGGTAACCAGGGAATAGGGACCGATGGAGCGGGCATGGATCTTGTTGTCCACCAGGTGATGGAGCTTGAGCATATAGATCATGCCGACGGTGATCTCCTGGTCGAAAGGCTCGCCCGTCCGGCCGTCGAAGAGAACCGTCTGGCCTTTTTCCGGTAGTCCGGCCGACTTGAGCATCTGTCGGATCTCGTTTTCGTCGGCACTGTCGAAAACCGGCGTGGAAAAAGCGATGCCGCTCTTCATGCGGGAGACAAATCTCTTGATGTCCTCGTCGGATGCCCCATCGACAAAACGCTCGCATTCCTTGGAGTTGTATATGGACTTGATCTCCTTCCGTACCATCTCCAGATTCCGCTGGGTTTCCAGGAGGGCGTTGATCTTGTCGCCCAAGCCTTTCGCCGCCCAGCCTAGATGGGTTTCCAGGATCTGGCCCACGTTCATGCGGGAGGGAACACCCAAGGGATTCAAGACGATATCCACCGGCGTGCCGTCGGTGAAGTAGGGCATGTCCTCTTCGGGCAGGATACGGGAGAGAACCCCCTTGTTTCCATGACGGCCGGCCATCTTGTCACCCACGGACAGCTTCCTTTTGATGGCCACATAGACCTTGACCATCTTGATCACCCCCGGGGGTAATTCGTCCCCGGCCTGGAGCTTTTCTATTTTTTCGTCGAAATAGGCGTCGATCCGGGCTTTTTTTCGGGCCAGGTTGTCGCACAGCATGCGGATCCGCTCTTCCGTCTCCTCATCGCCGGCCAGGGTGATGTCCTTCCAGAGTTCGAAGGGGATCTTCTCCAGGGTCTCGCCGTCAATCACGTCCCCCTTCTTCAAATAGATCTTTTTCTTCTTCCCGTCGGCCAGTTTGGAACCGGACACCTTTCCGGCCAGCATCTTGGCGATTCTGGTCTTCACCGAATCCACGACGATACGCAGTTCATCGGCCCGGTCCTTTTCAATGGAACGCAGGGCCTCTTCCTCTATTTCTTGAGACCGGCTGTCTTTCTCCACCCCCTTGCGGGTGAAGATCTTGGCATCGATCACCGTTCCTTCCACGCCGGGCGGCACCCGCAGGGAGGTATCCCGAACGTCGCTGGCCTTCTCCCCGAAGATGGCCCGCAGCAGTTTCTCCTCGGAGGACAACTGGGTTTCCCCCTTGGGGGTGATCTTGCCGACGAGAATGTCGCCGGGTTTCACGGAAACCCCCATACGGACGATACCGCTCTCGTCGAGATTTTTCAGGGCCTCTTCCCCCACGTTCGGGATGTCCCTCGTCACCTCTTCCTTGCCCAGCTTGGTGTCCCGGGACATGGTTTCAAATTCCTCGATATGAATGGAGGTATATATATCCTCCTTGACCACCCGCTCGCTCACCAGAATCGAGTCTTCATAGTTGTAGCCGCCCCAGGACATGAAGGCCACCATGACGTTCCTCCCCAGGGCCAGCTCGCCGTTGTCCGTGGCCGGTCCGTCGGCGATGATATCCCCGCGGCGCACCCGATCCCCCTTGTTGACGATGGGTTTCTGATTGAAACAGGTGTCCTGGTTGGAACGCTGATATTTGGTGAGGTTGTAGATGTCCACGCCGATATCCAGATCGTCGTCGCCCGTCCCGTCGCACTTGACGACGATGCGCGCCGCATCCACGCTTTCCACCACCCCGTCCCGCCGGGCGGCCACGACGGCACCGGAGTCCCGGGCCACCACCGCCTCCATGCCGGTGCCGACCACGGGCACGGCGGGTCTCATAAGGGGCACGGCCTGACGCTGCATGTTGGATCCCATGAGGGCCCGGTTGGCGTCGTCGTGTTCCAGAAAGGGGATAAGGGTCGCGGCGACGCTGACGAGCTGGTTGGGGGAGACGTCCATGTAATTGATCTCTTCCGGCTCCACGGTGATGAAGTCACCGCCCTTCCGGGCGGAGATCATCTCGCCGATAAACCGGCCGTTCTTGTCCAGGGGGCGGTCCGCCTGGGCGATGATGAAATTCTCTTCCTCGATCGCCGTCATGTAACGGACCTCGTCGAGCACCCGCCCATCTTTCACCAGGCGATAGGGGGTTTCGATAAATCCGAATTCGTTGACCCGGGCATAGGTGCTCAGGGAAACAATCAAGCCGATGTTGGGTCCTTCCGGCGTTTCCACGGGACAGATGCGCCCGTAGTGGGTGGGATGAACGTCCCGGACCTCGAAACCGGCCCTTTCCCTGGTCAGGCCGCCGGGCCCCAGGGCGGAGAGACGCCGCTTGTGGGTGATCTCCGACAGGGGGTTGGTCTGATCCATGAACTGGGACAGCTGGCTGCTGCCGAAAAACTCGTTGACCACCGCCGAAACGGGTTTGGCGTTCACCAGATCATGGGGCATCATGGTCTCGATGTCCTGAAGGCTCATCTTCTCCTTGATGGCCCTCTCCATACGCACCAGCCCGATCCGGTACTGATTTTCGATCAGTTCCCCCACGGAACGGACCCGCCGGTTGCCGAGATGGTCGATGTCGTCCACCGTGCAGTCCCCGACACCGTTTTTCAGGTCGATGAGATATTTGACCGCCGCCAGGATGTCTTCGTTTCGCAGGACCGTGATGTCCATGGGAACGTCGAGGCGCAGCTTGTAGTTCATCTTCGCCCGCCCCACATCGGAAAGATCGTAGGTTTCCGGCTCGAAGAAGAGGCTCCGGAAGAAGGCCTGGGCCGTCTCCGGTGTGGGGGGATTGCTGGGGCGAAGCCGGCGGTAGATCTCGATGATGGCGTCGTTCATGGTTTCGATCCGGTCCGCCAGAAGGGTTTCCCGGATGGAAGCATTCCCGAGTTCTTCGTCGAGGTGGATAAAACGTACCTCGTTGATGTTCTTTTCCCTCAGGAGTTTGAGGCCATCGGCGGTAAGCACCTCGTTGCAGCGCAAGAGAATCTCTCCGGTTTCCGGATCCAGGATGTCGGAGGACAACACCTTGCCGACGACCTCGGCTTCGCTGACGGCAATGCGCCTGATCGCCGCCTCGGACATCTTTTTCATCAGCAGCTTGTTGATCTTGCGACCCTTCTTGATGATAACCTCTCCGGTTTCCAGATCCCTGATGTCTTCCGGGGCCTTTTCGCCCATGAGGGAACCGTCCACCGCCATGTAGAAGTTATCTCCATCCAGGTAGATCGTTTCGATATTGTAGAAATAATTCAGGATGAATTCCGTGGAATTCCCCATGGCCTTCAGCAGGATCGTCACCGGCATCTTGCGCCGGCGGTCGATACGGACATAGAGCAGATCCTTGGAGTCGAACTCCAGATCCAGCCAGGATCCGCGGATGGGAATCACCCGGGCCGAATAGATTAGTTTGCCGCTCGCCAGGGTTTTCCCCTTGTCATGATCGAAGAAAATACCGGGAGAACGGTGGAGCTGGCTGACGATCACCCGCTCCGTACCGTTGACGATAAAGGTGCCGTTCTCCGTCATCAGGGGGATCTCTCCTGTTCCTTGATATTGCTGATCTGTTTCTGCCCCGTGCCCGGATCGACATCGAAAATGAGGAGCCGGACCACGATCTTCAGCGGCGCCGCATAGCTCATTCCCTTTTGAATGCATTCCTTGACGTCATAGCGAACATCTCCGATCTTGTAGCTCACGAATTCGAGAGAACATTTCTTGCTGTAGTCGGAAATGGGAAAGACGCTCTTGAAGGCCCCCTGAAGACCGTAATTGCCCCGCTGATCCGGCGGCACATCTTTCTGTAGAAATTTTTCGTAGGATTTTACCTGAATATCGATCAGATTCGGAATATCTACGATCTTCTTTATCCGCCCGAAATTTTTACGAAGCTCGCCCATATTATCCTTTCGGTTTGCCGATGTCGGTAGGTCCTGGGTCCGGTAGTTATTTAACCTCGACGGTGCCGCCGACTTCCTCGATCTTCTTCTTTATATCCGCGGCCTCATCCTTGGAAACGCCCTCTTTGATAGGCTTCGGCACGCCGTCCACCAGATCCTTGGCTTCCTTGAGACCCAGCCCGGTTATCGCCCTGACCACTTTGATGACCTGAATCTTCTGATCGCCGAAACCGGTGAGAATGGCATCGAACTCCGTCTTCTCCTCGGCCGGGGCTGCCGCTTCACCACCCGCCGGCGCTGCGGCGGCCACGGCCACCGGCGCCGCGGCGGTCACGCCAAAGCGTTGTTCCAATTCCTTGACCAATTCCGACAACTCGAGAACGGTCATGCCTTCGATAAACTTTACGACATCTTCCTTGGTAATCTGACTTGCCATCTTCTCCTCTTCCTTCCTGTAATATTTTTTATTGCAAAGATTCTTTCTTCGAACGGTAGGCGTCGAGAACCTGCACCATCCCTCTGGGCACGGCACTCAGGACGCTTACCAGACCGGTGGGCACCCCGACCAGCACGGACAGCAGTTTGGCCAGCAGCACTTCCCTACTGGGGAGGAGGGCCACAGCGTTTAACTGTTCCCGGGTCAGCATCTTGCCCTCCAGCATCGCGGCCTTGATCTCCAGTTCGGAGTTCTTCTTGGCGAACTCCACCAGCACCTTGACGGCTTCGACGACATCATTGTCGTTGATGACGAGCGCCAGAGGACCTTTGACAAACTCGTTCATGGCGCTGAATTCCGTTCCCTGGGAGGCAATGCGCAACAGGGTGTTCTTGACGACTCGCATATCGGAACCGGACTTCCGCAGGGCCACGCGCAGAGCCGTGATCCTGGCCACATCCATACCCGAATAGCCCGTCAGGACCGCGAGCTTGAAATCCTTCAGCTTTTCATGAAGTTCAGCGACTACCTGCTCTTTTTCCTTTCGATCCAATCTTCAACCTCCTTTCAAACTTAATCGCCTATTGTGGTCTGCCGACGTTCAACAGGCCTGAACAATCGAAGGGTCCAAAACCGCAGGTAACAGGAAAAAAGACGATGACGACCAAAATAGAATCATGGTTATGTTTCGTCTCGGCAGGCCTCCGACAACCGTTTAAACACCTGTACCTGCTGTCTCAGACTCGATTTACGCTCAATACGGATATTGCAGTTTCGCGGACTTAAATATTCCTCACATCCAGAGGGTCGACCTTGATTCCCGGGCCCATGGTGGAAGACAAAGAGATGCTCTTGAGGTAGGTTCCCTTGCTGGCCGCCGGTTTCAGTTTGATGATGGTTTCGATCACCGCGGCGATGTTCTCCAGGAGTTTATCGGCACCAAAGGATACCTTGCCCACCGGGGTATGGACGATGCCCGCCCGTTCGACCCGGAATTCCACCTTGCCCGCCTTCAACTCGCCGATCACCCTCGCTATGTCAAAAGTTACGGTGCCCACCTTCGGATTGGGCATCAGTCCCCGGGGTCCTAAAATTTTTCCCAGTTTGCCCACAGAGCCCATCATGTCCGGTGTCGCGACCACCCGGTCGAAATCGAGCCAGCCGCCTTTGATCTTCTCGATCAGTTCATCGGCGCCGGCGAAATCCGCCCCCGCTTCCAGGGCCTCCTTCTCCTTGTCGCCCTTGACAAAGGCCAGAACCCGCACCGTTTTCCCCAGACCGTTGGGAAGCACCATGCTGCCCCGTACCATCTGGTCGGCATGCTGGGGGTTGACGCCGAGCCGCAGGGCGATTTCCACCGTCTCGTCGAACTTGGCCCGCGCCGTGGCAATCACCATTCCCACCGCCTCTTTCAGGGTATAGCGCTTCCCCGGTTCCACTTTCTCCTTTGCCGCAATAAATGTCTTCCCTCTATTTGTCATGATCAAACCTCAACGATCCGAGTTATCCCTCGATGGTTATCCCCATGGAACGGGCCGTCCCCTCAATGACGCTGATGGCACCTTCAATGTCCACTGCATTGAGATCATTGAATTTCAGTTCCGCGATCTCTCTTATCTGCTTGGCGGTCACCTTCCCCACCTTTTCCTTGTTGGGGGTCCCCGATCCCTTGGCGATCTTCGCCGCCTGCTTGAGAAGCACCGCCGCGGGAGGCGTCTTGGTGACAAAAGTAAAGGACCGGTCGGCATAAACGGTAATCACTACGGGGATAACCGTGCCCTCCTGGCTCTGGGTCATGGCGTTGTATGCCTTGCAGAATTCCATTATGTTCACCCCGTGCTGACCGAGGGCCGGCCCGATCGGCGGCGAAGGCGTGGCCTTTCCCGCCTTGATCTGCAGCTTTATGTTCGCAATTACCTTTTTAGCCATAGCTTTCCACCTTATCTTCGCTGTTTAGTTTTGGACCACCTGGATGAAATCCAGCTCCACCGGTGTGGATCTACCAAAAATACTTACAATCACTCTCAATTTCCCCTTTTCAGGCTTGACCTCGTCGATGACGCCGTCGAAGTTGGTGAAGGGGCCGTCGATGATCCGGACATGGTCGCCGACCTCGAATTTGAATTTCGGCTTCGGTTTGAGGGTGCCTTCGTCGATACGGGTGCGTAGGGATTCCACATCCTTGTCGGGAATGGGAAAGGGCTTTTCCTTGCCGCCGATAAAACCCGTCACCTTGGGGGTGTTTTTCACGATGTGCCAGGTGTCGTCGTTGAGTTCCATGCGGACCAGGATGTAACCGGGAAAGAATTTTCGCTTCGAGGTCTTCTTCTCTCCTGAAACCAGCTCGACGATATCCTCCTCGGGGATCAGGACATCGGAAAAGAATTCCTGTTTTCCCGCCGCCTCGATGCGCTCTTTCAGGGAGAGCCGGACCCGGTTCTCATAACCAGAATAGGTGTGAACGACATACCATTTCTGCGCCATCTTCTTATCCCAGCAGCAATTTGATCAGTTTGGTCAGACCGAAATCGACGATCCCGAGAAACACGGAAACGATGGCTACCACGATGAGCACCACGGATGTGGAGGCAAAGGTCTGCTTGGGCGTAGGCCAAGTCACCTTCCTCAGCTCCACTCTCGCCTCGGAAAGGAACACCTTGATTTTTTCTATCCAGATCTTGATCTTGTCCATCAAGTCCACTCTTCAAAAATAAATGGCAGGCCAGGAGGGACTTGAACCCCCAGCATCCGGATTTGGAGTCCGGCGCTCTATCCATTAGAGCTACTGGCCTGTCTGATGCCTCAACATGACGAAAAGGCTACGGAAAAGCTACTTCGTCTCCCGGTGAATTTTATGGGCCCGGCAGAACTTGCAGAACTTCTTCAGCTCCAGGCGGCTCTGCATGGTGCGCTTGTTCTTCGTCGTCGTGTAATTCTTCTGCTTGCACTCCGTACAAGACAAGGTGATGATGTTTCTCATGATATAAATCGCCTTTTCATAAATGGAGCCCACGACCAGGATTGAACTGGTGACCTCATCCTTACCAAGGATGTGCTCTACCTACTGAGCTACGTGGGCTAATCTTCCCTGATGGAGCGGGAAACGGGATTCGAACCCGCGACCCTCAGCTTGGAAGGCTGACGCTCTAGCCACTGAGCTACTCCCGCTTGTCCTCGATTCAGGCATAAATCCGACAACGGCCGCCACGGATAACGGTGCAAATCATCTGCCGGAATAAATGGTGGAGGGGGGAGGATTCGAACCTCCGAAGGCTGAGCCGGCAGATTTACAGTCTGCTCCCTTTGGCCACTCGGGAACCCCTCCAACGAGACCCGCGATCATTCTCTGGAGCTGGCGATGGGACTCGAACCCGCAACCTGCTGATTACAAATCAGCTGCTCTACCTATTGAGCTACGCCAGCAAAATCACAATTAGCCAACAATTCAAAGAACTTATGCCAGCATCTCCGTTGGGGCCAAACTACGCCGAAAATGCGAATTGAGAACCTTAAATTTATTGTCCTCTTTTGTCAAGGATTTTTTATCTACTTTCCCCCCTGTCAACGCTGACGCCAGAAGCTGCCTTGGGCCGTATCATAGACTTCGATCCCCAGAGCGGCCAATTGGGCGCGAACATCGTCGGCTTCCGCCCAGCGTTTCTCTTTCCGCAACGCCGCCCTCTTTTCGATCAGCGCCAGGACGTCGGCCGCAATCCTTTCCTCCTCAAAATGCAGAACCCCCAGCACACTGTCCATTCCCTTCATCACCTCGAGAATCCGATCCCGTTCCGCAGGGCTGAAGAGCCCCCTTTCGAGGGAGGGGCTGATTCTGTTGATGAAATCGAACAGGGCGGCCAGGGCGCCGGAGATATTCAGGTCATCGTCCAGAGCGCCGGCAAAGCCGTGCTTGACGTCGTAGATCCATTGTTCCGTATCGTCAACTCCCGGCCCGGGGGTAAAACGGATCAGCCGCTGGATGAAGCGGTTCAGTTTTCTCACGGTGTTCTTCGCCGTTTCCAGGGCGCCCCAGGAAAAATTCAGGGGTTTGCGGTAGTGGGCACCCAGAAGGAAGAAACGTATGTCCCGCCCGTCGTAACCCTTACTTTCCAGTTCTTCCACAGTAAGCACGTTTCCCAGGGAACGGGACATCTTCTTCCCGTCGATCATCACCAACTCCGTGCTGAGCCAGTAGTTGGCCATCCCCTTGCCGGTGGTCGCCTTGCCGATCGCCAGGACATTTTCGCAATGGGGGAAGGTGATATCGGCGCCGCTGGCGTGAATATCGAAGACGTCCCCCAGGTGTTTCAGGGAGATGGCGGCGCACTCCAGGTGCCAGCTCGGCCGGACGCTTCCCCAGCGGGTTTTGTAGTACACCCCCTTCTTCAGTTCGCTGAGGGTGGACCGTTTCAGAAGGGTGAAATCCACCGGCGAGTCCTTCTCGTAATCATCGAGGTCGATGGTACGGCCATGCTGGACCTTGCTCAGGTCGATGTTGGACAATTTGCCGTAGTCATTGAATTTGGAGATGTCGAAATAAACCGAGCGGAGCTTTTCATAGGCGTATCCCTTCCCCACCAGCTTTTCCACCATTCGGATCATATCGTCCACATGCTCGCTGGCCCGGGGATAAACCTCATCACCCTTGATGTTCAACTTGGCTATATCCCTCAGGAAGGCCTCCACGCAGCGGGAGGTGTAGGTGGCCAGGTCGGTGCCGGACCGTTCCGCCCCCCGTATGGAACGGTCCGCCAGATCCACGATGTTGGTTACATGTCTTACCTGATAGCCCCGATACTCCAGATACCTCCGCAGGAGGTCGGAGACGACGAACCGGCGGTAACTGCCGATATGAGGCACGTCGTGGACCGTGGGTCCGCAGGAGTACATCCGGACCTCCTCGGGCCGCAGGGGTTTGAAAAACTCCTTCTGCCTGCTGAGGGTATTGTAGAGGCGCAGTGTCGCCTCGCCTTTCTCCGTGAAGAGATCGGTGCTCAGATAGCGTTCCCCGCTGTCGGGAAAGATGACCACCAGTAGGCCCTCGTCCAGCTCCCGGGCCTGTTGGAGGGCGACGTGCATGGCGGCGCCGGAGCTCATCCCCACCAGAAGGCCCTCCTCCCGGGCCAGGCGCCGGGCCATTTCGAAGGCGTCTTCATCCAGGATGTTGACCGTCCCGTCGAGGCGGTTCCGGTCGAATATCCCCGGTCGATAGGATTCCTTCATGTTCTTGAGACCCTGTATCTTGTGCTGGAGATAAGGCTCGACGCCGATGATCCGGATGGCGGGATTGTACTCCTTGAGGCGACGGGACAGCCCCATGGCGGTCCCGGTCGTTCCCAGGGCCACGACCACCATGGTCACCCGGCCGCCGGTCTGCTGCCAGATCTCCTCCGCCGTGCCTTCGTAATGCGCCCGGACATTGTCGGGGTTGTTGAATTGATCCGTTCCGAAATACCGGTCGGGGTGCTCCCGCATCATGAGGTAGGCCGCCTCGATAGCGCCGTCCGTTCCCAGGTTCGCCGGCGTGAAGTGGAGTTCGGCCCCCATGGCCTTCAGGATCTTCTTTCTCTCCTCGCTGGCCGCCTCCGACATGGTGAGACAGAGGCGATATCCCTTGGCGGCCGCCACCAGGGCCAGGCCGATGCCCGTGTTGCCGCTGGTCGCCTCGAGGATGATCTTGTCTTTCGTGAGTTCCCCGCGCGCCTCCGCACCGTTGATCATGGCCAGGGCGGCCCGGTCCTTTATGGAGCCCCCGGGGTTGAAGCATTCCATCTTGGCGAAGATCCGCACCCGGGGATTACCGTTGAGGCGGCGTATTTCCACCAGGGGCGTGTTTCCTATCGTGGCCAGTATATCAGGGCAGGAGGGTTTCACAGGCGGCGCCAATCCCGTTCAACTGTCGAATTTCGGCAGGGGAATCTTCATAAAGGGCACCCCTTCCTCACGGAGGGCGTCCTCTTCCTGGGGCGTGGTGGTGCCGCGGATATTGCGCCGGTCTTCCTCGCCGCGATGGATGCGGAAAGCCACCTCGGCAAACCGGTCCCCCACGTTGTCGAAATATTTCTCGAGTTGCCGATTCAATTGTTCCAGATATCTCAAGGGCGAGATCTCCACCTGATCGCGGCCTGTCTCCGGGCGGGAGTCGCGGCCCACAATGTTCAACGGCGTCGGCGATATTTCCGCCTGCACGCTGCCGCAAACGGGGCAGGAAATCAGCCGCTCCGCCAACTGGCTTTCAAAAGACTTACGGTCCTGAAACCAGCCCTCGAACTTGTGCCCCCGTTCACAGCGCAGATCATAAACAATCACGGATTCTCTCCCCTTGGCACATCATTATTGCCATGTAAATCAAATACTTAAACCTTTTTTCCCGGCACGGAAAAAAACATTGGACATTCCGTCGGTAATTTTATATTTAGCTTCGCTGTCGGGATGTGGCCCAGCCTGGTAGGGCACTGCGTTCGGGACGCAGGAGTCGCGCGTTCAAATCGCGCCATCCCGACCACTTTTTTGCTCAGCCGCCCACTACCGACGCCATCTTGAAGATGGGCAGGTACATGGCGATGATCATACCGCCCACCACTCCACCCAGAAAGACCATCATGAACGGTTCCAACAGGGAGGTCAGGGCTTCCACCGCCGTATCCACCTCGTCGTCGTAAAAGTCGGCGATTTTGGCCAGCATGGTATCCAGGGCCCCCGTCGCCTCGCCCACGGCGATCATCTGCACCACCATGGCGGGGAAGATATCGGTCTCCGCCAGGGGTTCGGCGATGGTCTTCCCCTCGGCGATACTTTTCCTCGTTTCCAGAAGGGCCTGTTCGATGATCACGTTGCCCGCCGTTTTGCTGACGATCGTCAGGCCCTCCAGGATGGGCACTCCGCTGGACATCATGGTGGACATCGTCCGGGTGAACTTGGCCACCGCCACCTTCTTCAACAGGTCGCCGAAGACGGGGGCTTTCAGGACGGTGCGGTCAAAGAGGTAGCGCCCCCGCTCCGTGGCCAGAAAGCGGTTGAAGAGGATATACGCCACCACCACCACCCCGGCCATGAGGAGGAAATACTTCTGGGTAAAGGCGCTGGCGTTGACCAGGAACTGGGTGGGACCGGGAAGTTCCCCTCCCATCCCTTCGAACATCTTCTGGAAAACAGGGATGACCTTCAGGAGGAGCAGCGCCACGACGCCGATGGAAATGACCAGGACGCTGGCCGGATAGGTCATGGCCCCCTTCACCTTGGCCTTGAGCTTCATGGCCTTTTCCATGTAATTGGAGAGGCGTTGCAGGATCACATCGAGAATGCCGCCGCTTTCCCCGGCGGCGACGAGATTGACGAACAACTCGTCGAACACCTTGGGATACTTTTTCAGGGAATCGGAAAGGGTGGCCCCGCTTTCGATGTCCGTCTTCACCTCGGCGATGATCTTGGCGAAGGTCTTGTTCTGTTCCTGCTGGGAAAGGAGATCGAGGCACTGGATCAGGGGCAGGCCGGCATTGATCATGGTGGCGAAGATGCGGGCGAAGACCACGACGTTTTTTTCGGTAACCTTCTGTTTCAGAAAGGGAAGGTATTCGCTCAGGTCTTTCGGCTTGGGCTTGACGGTGATGGAACGGTATCCCTGACGACGCAGTTGGCTGCGGGCCGCCGCCTCGTCCGGGACCTCAAGCTCCCCCTTCTTGACATCCCCCCTGCGCGTCGTCGCTTCCCAAACAAATACCGGCATATGATCCTCCTATTCGACAACCGCCCAGATCGGCCAGCAGATGTTAACGACTTGAGTCATATCAGCCCTCTTTACCCCGGTGCACCCACAGCTTCCGAAAGATGTCATGGAGAAGAACCCCCGCGGCCACCGACACATTCAAAGAATCCAGTTTACCTATCATGGGAATGCATAAAAAGAAATCACATTTTTTTCGGATCAGTTCGCGGAGCCCCCTGCCCTCACTGCCCATGACCAAGGCAATCCGTCCGGCAAGGTCGAGGGAACGGACATCGCGCCCCACGCCGGCATCGGCGGCCGCGCCATAGACCCAGAAACCGGCTTCCTTGAGGCGATCCAAGGCCCGGGAAAGATTGCCCACCCGCGCCACCGGCAGATGGTATACCGCCCCCGCCGAGGCCTTGCCTACGGCCGGCGTCACGGAAGCGGTGCGGTCTTGGGGAATGATCACCCCGGTCGCCCCGAAACAGTGGGCCGAACGGACAATCGCCCCGAGGTTCTGAGGATCGGTGACCCCGTCCAAGACCACCACCACCTGACCGCTGAGATTCTCCTTGCGGGGAAGCTGCAGCAGCTCCTCGAAATCGGCATAGGCATAGGGTCGGATCAGCCCGACAATCCCCTGATGATGTTCCGTGCCCGCCATTTTGCTCAGCCGGGAACGCGCCGCCCCGCTCACCGGGATTGAGGCCCGTGCCGCTGCCTCCAGAACCTTCCGGAGCCGGGGGCCTTTCTCGTCCCCCGGAGCGACGTAAATCTGTCGGATCTCTCCCGGATTGGCCAGCAACGCCTCCCGCAGGGGGTTGACGCCGTAGATCACTGCGGGAGGATCTTTACTCCCCCCCCGGAAAGCTTCCTCAACGGCATTCATCGGTTATGCGAAGTTTCCTTTGCGTCCCTGGCTTTCAGACCCGACCCGATGTCCTCCACAATCCGCTCCGCCGCCGCCGCCGGATCGGCTGCCGTGCGGATGGGGCGGCCCACGACGAGATAATCCGCCCCGGCGGCCACCGCTTCTTCCGCAGACATGGTCCGTTGCTGATCATCGCCGGCTACGGCGCGGCCCCCGCGAATGCCGGGGGTCACAATCACGAAATCCCAGCCGCACGACGCCCGGATGGCGCCGATCTCCCAGGGAGAGGCCACCACCCCCGCCACGCCTGCCGTCCGGGCGAGACGGGCAAGATTTTCCACCGTTCCGAGAGCGCCGGTGCGGAAACCTATTTCCCGCAAATCCGCATCGTTTAGGCTCGTCAGGACCGTCACGGCCAACAGCAGGGGCAGCGGTTTGTCGAGTCGCGCCGCCGCCTCCCGCACGGCCGACACCGCGGCGCTCATCATCCGGCTTCCCCCGGCGGCATGGACGTTGAACATGGCCACCCCCAGCCCGACGGCGCCTTCCGCCGCCCGGGCGACGGTGTTTGGAATATCGTGATATTTTAGATCGAGAAAAACCCGGGCGCCCCGGGCCTGGATCTCTCCCACCAACGCCGGACCGTAAAGCGTAAAGGCCTCCTTGCCGACCTTGAACATGCCCACATGCCCCTGTAGCCTGTCCACCCACGAAAGGGCCTCACTCATGCCGCCGGCGCCTATATCGAGGGCAAAGATCAGCCTATCCCGGGCATCGTCATTCCGTATATTCATCATCTTCAATGAATTCCGTATGATCGAGGATCGGCCGGAAATTCTCCTTGGTGTACTTGAGATTCTCAGGATGGGCATATGTGACCTTCCCGGCCGCAATTTCCCGGAGAGCGGTGACGATCTCCCGGTTGTTCCGCACCTCCCCCAGGGGTTTCGCCCCTTTCAGAAGCTGCACTGCACGTTGCGAGGTGAGCAACACCAGGGCAAAACGGTTTTTCGCCTCCTTGAGGGAATCTTCCACGGTTATTCTGGCCATATGGATCAGCGACCTCCTTGATTGATCATTATCATTTGTCGAAATATCCGTACGGCGGCTTGGCCGCCGATAAAATTTCTCTTTTGTTTCTTTAACTTATACCTATCTAAAGGGATGGCCTCTTGGCAAGAAACGTGGAGATGATCGCCATCTGCCGCTCCCGCCGACATTTTTCCGCCAGATAGATGGCCTTCACCCGGGCGATGGCCTCTTCCAACCGATCGTTGACGACGATGTAATCATACCAGAAAACCTCTTTGATTTCATCCTCGGCCTTCAGAAAACGTCGCCTCCGCATCTCCTCATCCCCGTCCCCTCTTTTCCACAGGCGTTTGTGCAATTCCTCCAAATCGGGCGGCAGCACGAAGACGAAGACCCCTTCCGGATAGCACTCCTTGATGGCCCGGGCACCCCGGGGCTCCACGTCCAGGAGGATATCCCCCCCTTGTCGCCGCGTCTCCTCGATGACGACCCGGGAGGTGCCGTAAAGATGCCCGTAATTCTCCGCCCATTCGGCAAACTCGCCGGCCCGGATCTTCTCCTGAAAGACCACGGCGGAGACGAAATGGTAATCTCGGCCCTCCACCTCCCCTTTCCGTGGTTCCCGGGTGGTATAGGAAACGGAAAATTTCAGCGTCGGAATCTCCTGGAGCAGAGAGCGGCAGATCGACGTCTTGCCCGTGCCGGAGGGCGCCGACACCACCATAATCAAGGAATCGTCATTCGACATTCTGTATCTGTTCCCGCAACTTAGCCAGTTCACTCTTGAGTTCGATGACCAGACGGGCGATTTCCCCATCCTGGCTCTTCGCACCGATGGTGTTGACCTCCCGGTTCATCTCCTGGATGAGAAAGTCCATCTTCCGGCCCACGGCCTCCTCCGCGGTCATAAAGTCCCGGAACTGACCGAGGTGGCTGTTCATCCGCACCACTTCCTCGGTGATGTCGCTCTTTTCGGCCAGAATGGCCACCTCCTGGTGGAGGCGGGACTCGTCGACAACCATTCCCGCCGTCAGCTCCCGGACACGGTCGGCAAGACGTTGCCGATATTCGACAACCACCTCCGGCGATCGCCGGGCGATTTCCTGGACAAGACGCTCGACCGTCCCCATACGCTCCGTCAGATCCCGGCCCAGGCTCTCCCCCTCGGCGTCCCTCATCGCCGTGAGTTTTTCCATGGTCTGCGTCAACACCTTCTCCAAACCCTCCCAAAGGGCAGGGATATCTTCTTCCCCTTCCCCGGTTACGAACAGATCCCGGAATCCCGCCATCATCTCCAGAGTCACCTCACCGGGGATACCCAGTTCCCTCCGGAGCTGGGCGAGCAGGGAGTGATATTGCCGCGCCAGGGGCAGATTGAGTGCCAACACCGGCGGCGCTTCCGAACCGCCGCCGTTCTCCAACCGCACGGAAACCTCGAACTTGCCCCGGGTGTAGCGCTCGCCGATCCTTTTTTTGATCTCCATCTCCAGTACGGACAGGGCCGCCGGCATACGTAGGGAGATCTCCAGATAACGATGGTTGAGGGACTTCATCTCCACCAGGATCCTCTTCCCGGCCGCGACGCCCTCCATCCGGCCAAAGCCGGTCATGCTCCTGATCATACTGCGTCCTTCCTTAGTTTCTGCAGTTGCCCGAGATACTTCCTCCGGAGGGCGTGCAGCATCACGGCGCTCTCCGGGGCGGCATAGTCCGGATAGGTCCAGGGTAGAGGCCTAAAAGACCCGTCGCGATAAATCAGGGTCAGATCCGCGTAGATGCCGTCCCGGAGGTAGGGTCGGTGGGCGAACCCCTTACCGGTGGCCAGAATCAGATGCGACTCGGCGAGGTAGCCGGGATCGATGTTGATCCGCCGCGCCTCTCCGATGGAAAACCGCCGCTCCAGATCGTTCGTCCAGAGCTTCACCTCCGGCAGGGCGTCCGGCGGCACGAGTTTGGCAAAGGAGACAAAACGGCGGCGCAGACCGGGGCCCATTTCCTGCTCATAATAGTCCGTGTACGAGAATTCTCGACAGGGGCCGATATAATCCGCCTCCCCGAAGCGCTCCATGAGGAGGAGAAGAACCGCCCCGATCGTCTCTCGATCCGAACCGATGAGGCTCATAAAGAGATTTACCGGCTTCGCCGGACGGGGACGGCTCATAGGGTCCTCTTCAGTTCCTTTCTGGTCACCGTGGCGGTCCCCACTTTCCCCACGGCAATGCCTGCCGCCCGGTTGGCGATGAACGCCGCCTCCCGGAAGGTAGCCCCGGAGGCCATGGCCAGGGCAAAGACGCCGATGGCCGTGTCGCCGGCACCGGTGACGTCGAAAACCTCCCGGGCCTCGGCGGGAAATTCCGTGTGGCGGATGGTGCCGTTTCCTTCGAAGAGACTCATCCCCTCCTCGCCCCGGGTGATGAGGAGGGCCTTGAATTCACATTTCTTGATCAGCTCCCGGCCCGCCCGGATCAGCGAGGCGCGGTCCACAATGTCGAATCCCGCTGCCCGGGCCGCCTCATGATGATTGGGAGTGACGATGTCGAAACCCCGGTAGAGACCGAAGTCCGGCTTCTTGGGATCCACGCAGACCACGACTCCCGATCCGGCGAATACCCGGCGGACGCCCTGGAGGAGAGAGGGCGTGACAACCCCTTTACCATAATCGGAAATGACCACGGCACCCAGTTCCGGGCGCAACGACTCCATATAGGCGATTATCCCGGCGATGGTCTCCTCGCCCACGGGCATACGGCTTTCCCGGTCGAAGCGCACCACTTGCTGGCCGTGGGCCACGATGCGCGTTTTCAGCGTCGTAGGACGGCGGTCTTCGGTGAAGATCCCCTCCGTGGCGATTTCCTTGTCCGCCAGTTCCCGAAGGAGGCGCCTTCCCGTCTCGTCGTTCCCGATCACCCCCACCCCGAAAACCCGACCGTCCAAGGCATGAATATTGTTCATGACATTGGCCGAACCGCCGAGGAGCAGGTGGTCCGAATGGACATCCACCACCGGTACCGGGGCCTCGGGGGAAATCCGCACCACCTTTCCCCTAATAAAATGGTCCACCATGATGTCCCCCACGACCAACACCTTTGCCAGGGGGAATCGCTCCATGATTTCCAACATTCTTTTTTTCGTTAACAGCCGGGTCATGGCTTGGGGCGCTCCTATCTGGAACTAATAATTACAGTAACAGAATTTTTACTTCTATTTTAAGAAAAGGTGTTTTGTCAATCACTAAAGTCATTCTCCTTCCCAAAGCAATCGCCCGGCAGGAATATTTCCGTTGACTTCACAGCATACATCCGCTAAAATACACACGTTTTACAATATTACCATCAGCGGGGGCCAATAAGGGCTATATGTTCCGTTCCATCATTCTCGTAGCCGTAAGTGTAATCATTACGGCATTTTTTGCATCCTCCGTGGTTGTTTACGCCCTCCTGGGGGCCGCAGAGAATTCCCTCCACAAGGTCGCCCGGATCTGGGCGCGGGTTCTTTTGGCCATCAGCAATGTCCAGGTGCGGGTCATCGGCCGGGAGCTTCTGGATGAGGAACGGCCGTATATCTTCATGTCCAACCACCAGAGCGACTTCGACATCTTCATCATCCTGGCCCATCTGCCGGGTCAGTTCCGTTGGATCGCCAAGAAGGAGCTCTTCCGGATTCCCGTTTTCGGCCGGGCGATGAAAAACGCCGGATACATAGAAATCGACCGCCAGCATCACCAGCGGGCACTGCAGAACCTGGCGGAGGCCGCCCGAAGGATCCGGGAGGGCAAAGCGGTGATGAGCTTCCCGGAAGGAACCCGGAGCAAGGACGGGACGGTGAAACCTTTCAAGAAGGGGATGTTCCATCTGGCCCTGGAAGCCCGGGTCCCCATTGTGCCCATCACGATTATCGGGGCGGCGGAAATAATGCCCAAACGGTCCCTGAAGATCAATCCCGGCCGGATCACCATGGTCATCGACAAACCCATCGATGTCCAAGACTATACCGATGCCTCGCGGCCGGAACTCATGGAGCGGGTCCGGGGAATCATCATCAGGAACTTCGAGGCCTGGCAGGAACCGAAAAGGACATGACGGAAAAACCGAAAACTGGCAAAAGGAAAGCGGAAATAATCGGCATTGTTTGTTTCGCCGCCGGATTGTTCCTCATCCTCAGCCTCGCCTCCTACCATCCCGACGATCCCTCTTTCACCCGCTTCCTCCCGGGCAACACGGAGGTTCACAATCTCATCGGCGTCTTCGGGGCCTATACCTCGGACAGCTTGATTCGGATCTTCGGATTCAGCGCCCTTTTCTTTCCTGTCGTCCTCTTCGTCTGCTCCGGGAAATTCTTTCTTGACGGCGGCTTCCGCATCACCTTCTCCCATGGAGGCGGGGCGCTGCTGTTCCTGCTGTCCTTTTCCGGACTGGCGGCGCTGATCATCCGGGAGATATCCGTCCACGGTCTACCCCTGCGGGCGGGGGGTATTCTCGGCGACGCGGTCCGGTCCTATCTCACCCACTATTTCAACCTGGCCGGCGCCATGATCATCCTGTTGCTGATGCTGGTACTGGCCTTCATGCTCATGATCCGGCTGTCCATGGTTGCCCTGGCAATAGGGTTCACCGGTCGAATCCGGGAGGGAGGGCGCCGGCTGCAGGCTCTGGCCGCCGGATTTCGCCCCCGGCCAAACCGGGAAGCAGCGCCGCCGCCCCCTCGGTCGTCCCGGGGCGAGGAGGCCCCCCGCATCGAGGAACGGGCCGCCCCGCCGGAAAAGGGTAGGGCCGTCAAGCCAACCCAGACCCACTTCGATTTCTTCCCCGCGCCGGGAACCTTCAACCTCCCCCTGTTGGAGCTGCTTGAGGAACGGAAGCGCCAGGATACGCGCCTCAAGAAGGAAAGTCTGGTCATGAACGCCCGGATCCTGGAAAAGAAACTCGCCGATTTCGGGGTGGAGGGCAAGGTCACGGAGATCCATCCCGGACCCATCATCACCCTCTATGAACTGGAGCCGGCCCCGGGGGTCAAGATCAACCGGATCACCAACCTGGCGGACGATCTGGCCCTGGCCCTGAAGGCCGCCAGCATCCGCATCATCGCCCCCTTGCCCGGCAAGGCGGTTATCGGCATCGAGATCCCCAACCTGGAAAGGGAGGCGGTGCACCTCCGGGACGTCTTGGACTCCGCCGTCTTCAGCGAAACCCGGAGCAAACTCCCCATCGCCCTCGGGGTGGACATCATGGGTTCGCCGGTCGTTCAGGATCTTACCCGCATGCCCCACCTGCTCATCGCCGGCACCACCGGATCGGGAAAGAGCGTCTCCCTCAATGCCATGATCTGCAGCATCCTCTTTCAGTCATCCCCCGAGGAGGTCAAGTTCCTCATGATCGACCCGAAGCGGATTGAACTGTCGGCCTACGAGGGGATCCCCCACCTGATGCATCCCGTCGTCGTGGACCCGAAGAAGGCCGCCCAGGTACTCAAATGGGCGGTGGAGGAGATGGAGCGGCGCTACGCCTTCATCGGCGAAATCGGCGGGAAGAGCATCGAGGCTTACAACAAGCAGGCGGATAAGGAAAAGCTGCCCCGCCTGCCCTATATCGTCATCGTCATCGACGAGCTGGCGGACCTGATGCTGGTCGCCCCCCGGAACGTGGAAGAATCACTGGCCCGTCTCGCCCAGATGGCCAGGGCCTCGGGTATTCACCTTATCATCGCGACGCAGCGCCCCTCCGTGGACGTCATCACCGGCGTCATCAAGGCCAATTTCCCCACCCGCATCTCTTTTCAGGTCTCTTCCAAGGTGGATTCCCGGACCATCCTCGACCAGTTGGGGGCGGAGGCCCTGTTGGGGGCCGGCGACATGCTCTTCATCCCTCCGGGAACCTCGAAGCTGACCCGCATCCACGGCGCCTTTGTGACGGACCGGGAAATCGGCCGGATCGTGGATTTCCTCCGGAAGCAGGGACAGCCCGACTACGATCCCTCGCTCACAGAATACGAATCGACGCTCGAAAACCCGGAACGGGACAAGGAGGACTTCGACGAGAAATACGACGAAGCGGTGGAACTCGTCGCCGATCTCGGCCAGGCTTCCATTTCCCTGGTGCAGCGTTATCTGAAGATCGGCTACAACCGGGCGGCCCGGATCATCGAACGAATGGAGGCGGAGGGGGTAGTCGGGCCTTCCGACGGTGTGAAACCCCGCAAGGTACTGGCCAGAAAACATCCTCCCCATTGAGGGACGACAATTCCGAGCACATAGTGACGACGTTTTTTCGGGTTCATCCATAATGGCCAAGCGAAAACAGACCTTTCATCTCATAAGCCTGGGATGTCCGAAGAACCTCGTCGATTCCGAAGTGATGGCGGCGCTCCTCGCCGAAGGGGGTTACCTTCCCGTCGCCTCCCCGGACGCCGCGGACGTCATCATCGTCAACACCTGCGCCTTCATCATGCCGGCCAAGGAGGAGGCGATCGAAACGATTCTCCTGGCCGCCGACTATAAGCGCACCGCCGCCTGTCGGCTGTTGATCGTCGCCGGTTGCCTTCCCCAGCGTTACGGTCCCCAACTGGCCCGGGCCCTTCCCGAGGTGGATCTCTTTCTCGGTACGGCCGGCGTCCCCCACATCGCCGGACATCTGGACCGTCTCCTGGCCGACCGAGGGAAAGGGGCGAAAATCCATATCGGCAAGCCGGACTTCCTCATGACGGCGGCACATCCCCGCCGGTTGCTGACACCGGGACATACGGCCTATCTCAAGATCGGGGAAGGCTGCAACAACCGTTGTTCCTACTGCATCATCCCCACCATCCGCGGTTCGGCCCGGAGCCGCCCCGTGGGGGATATCCTGGCCGAGGCCCGAGAACTGGTCCGGCGGGGGGTTAGGGAGATCATCGTCATCGCCCAGGACACGACGGCCTACGGGCGGGATCTGCCCGATAGACCCACCCTGCCCTATCTTCTCCGGGAACTGGCGGCCGTGGCGGGGCCGGCCTGGATCCGCCTGCTGTACACCCACCCGGGGAAAATCACCCGGGAGTTGATCCGTTGTCTTTCCCGGGAGGACAAGATCTGTCCTTACCTGGACATGCCGGTTCAACACAGCGACGGAGAACTTCTCCGGCTCATGAACCGCCGGGGCGACCTGCCGTCCCTTCGGCAAACGCTGCGACTGATCCGTGAGGAAGGTCCGGAAATCGCCCTGCGCACCTCCCTTATCGTAGGCTTTCCCGGGGAAACGAAAAAGAAGTTCGAAGGGCTGGTGGATTTTGTCCGGGAGGCCCGCTTCGACCATCTGGGGGTTTTCACATACTCCCGGGAAGAGGGAACGGCGGCGGCACGACTTTCCTCCCGCATCCCCGAAAAAGAGAAACGGCGGCGCCTGGAGCTGCTCATGGAGGAGCAGGCGGCGATTTCCGCGGCCATCCTCAACGGGAGGATCGGAGCGGTGATGGAGGTCCTGGTGGAGGGGGAAAGCGAACGGCGTGATTATCCCTACATCGGCAGGAACCGATGCCAGGCCCCGGAGATCGACGGCGTCACCTTCGTTCGCGGCCGGGGTGTCCGCATCGGCGGTTTTTGCCGGGTCCGCATCGAGGCGGCGGATACCTATGACCTCTTCGGCGAAGTCGTTGACAATTAATCCCAAAGGCCATATAAGGACCCCCATGCACGATATGGCAACCGTTTTTGCAAGGTACCGGGAGGACCTCCAGCGGGTGGAAGACTGCATGGCCGCCTCCCTCCGCACGGACATCAGTCTCATCCCCCAGGTAAGCCGGCACCTCATCGGCAGCGGCGGGAAGCGGTTTCGGCCGTTGCTCCTCATGGCCGCCGCCGCCCTTTGCGGATACGAAGGGGACCGGCGCCATCCCCTGGCCGCCGTCATCGAGTTCATCCACACCGCCACCCTTCTCCACGACGACGTCGTCGACAACGCGGACATGCGCCGGGGAAGGAAGGCCGCCAACAACGTCTGGGGCAACGCCGCGAGCGTCCTTGTGGGGGACTTCCTCTATTCGGAGGCCTTTCAGCTCATGGCGGCGCACGGCAACATGGAGATCATCCGGGTGCTGGCCGGCGCCACCAACCACATGGCCGCCGGCGAGGTATTCCAGTTGATGAAAAAAGGGGACCCGGAGATTTCCGAAACGGACTACCTGACCATCATCGAAAAGAAAACCTCACGCCTGATCTCCGCAGCCTGCACCGTCGGGGCGCTCCTGGCGGGAGCTACGGAAGAAAGGGTGGAAGCCCTGGGCGGTTTCGGTCTAAATCTCGGCTTCGCCTTCCAGATCGTCGATGACGCCCTGGATTACACGGCCAACGAGGAGGAATTCGGAAAGGCCGTCGGCAAGGATCTGGCGGAAGGAAAGCTTACCCTGCCCCTGATCCGGACTCTGCACCGCTGCCCGGCGGAGGAAAGGCAGATCATCATCGGGATCGTCACCGACCCGGAACGGGACGAGGGGGCACTACGCACCGTCTTTTCCATCATCAAAAGGCACGACGGCCTCCCCTACACCCTGGAGATGGCCCGCCGCTACGTAGAAACGGGGAAGAGCAGGCTGAACGGGTTCCCCGACATCGCTCCCCGGCGCGATCTCCTGGCCCTGGCGGATTACGTGACCGCCAGAAAATTCTGATCTTCCGGCATTCTTCTCCCCTCGAACCTCAGGGGCAAATCTCCACGCCAAAGCCGAAAGCCGGCGTCACCGCCTCCCGCAACTCCCGGACCGCCCGGGGAAGATATTCCAGCAGGTCGCCGGCGGTGAGGCCGTCCTCACCCAACCGGGCAGCCGCCAGATCGCCGGCCCGGCCGTGGAGGAAAACCCCCATCCGGATCCCTTCCCGCCAGGGCAAGCCCATGGCAAACATGGCGGCGACGGCACCGGTGAGCACGTCCCCCGATCCGGCGGTGGCCATGCCGGGATTGCCCGTCATGTTCACATAAACCCCGCCCTCGGGAGAGCCGATCAGGGAACGGGCGCCCTTCAGGACGATATGGGCGCCCCAGGAGGCACAGGCCTCCTGAAGAACGTCGAGACGCCGTCTCTTGATCTCCGGAACCGCATGGCCGGTGAGGCGTGCCATCTCCCCGGCATGAGGGGTAAGCACCGTGGGGAAAGATCTCCCCTTCACCAGTTCCCGGTGCCCCGCCACTGCCGTGAGGCCGTCGCCGTCAAGGAGGAGCGGTTTGGCGATGACGGGAACGAGACGGCGCACGAGGTTCTGTGTGGCCGGAACCAGGGACAGGCCGGGGCCGATGACCACCATGTCCACCTGCTCCGCCACCGCGCAGAGGGTGTCGAAGTTGTCCGCCGCCACAGCCCCTTCCGGAGTCTCCCGTAGGGGAAGGAAGACGAGCTCCTTACCCTGGGCGGCGATGGCGGGGATGGCCGACGCCGGCGCGGCCAACCGGGCATAGCCGCCGCCGGTTTTCAGAAAGGACATGGCGGCGAAGTAAGGGGCCCCGAAATAGTTCGCCGCCCCGGCGATAAAGAGCACATCCCCCATGGCGCCTTTATGGACGTCGCGCCCCCGGGGGGGCAGCGGCAGGGGATCGTTGAACCGGATCCGCAATTCGTCCCCGGAGTAGAAGGAAGGGGGGAAGGAGATGTGGGAAACGTATAACCTACCCCCCTGTTCGCAGCCGGGGTGCAGGACGTTGCCCGGTTTGGGAAGGCCGAAGGTCACCGTGCAGTCCGCCCGGACGGCGGCCCCCATGATCTCCCCCGTCTCCCCGTTGACCCCCGAAGGAATGTCGAGACTCAGGGCCCAGGAGCGCCGGGTGTTGATCAGGTCCACCACCTCGCGGTGCAGTCCCCGAACCTCCCGGTCCAGGCCGGTGCCGAAGATGGCATCCACAATCCCGTCGGCATGCATAAGGTCCCGCCGGACCTCCGCCGCGGTTTCCGGATGCCGCACCTCCACCGACAGGGCGGACAGGATGTCCCGATTCACCTTCGCCGCCCCACGGAGCCGCCCGGGATCGCCCAGGAGATATACCCGCGGGCACCCGCCGTTGGAAAGGATTTTTCGGGCCACGACAAAGCCGTCGCCGCCGTTGTTTCCCAAACCACAGACGATCGCGTATCTCTTGCCCCTGATGCCCCGTTCTTTCGCCAGGACCCCGACCGCCGCCTGACCGGCGTTTTCCATGAGGATTTCCTCGGAAAGCCCCAACTCCTCCCCGGCGCGGCGGTCCAACACCCGCATCTCTTCCACCCGGCTGATTTTCATCTTGAATCCTCTTCGTGAAAAAGCTGTTTCTTTTCATTATATTTTGTTACAATCAAGCCGTCAAGCATCGGGAAGCCGCCGGGCGACCGACCATCTTCATTGGAGGAAGGCCATGAAAAAGACGTTGTTGTTCGTCACGCTGCTGTTGCTGGCGGGAAGCCCCCTGTGGGGAGAGAACTATACCTTGAAGGGAAACATGGACGCGGCGATCCGCTATGAGCTTCAGGAACAGATCCGGACCGACGGGGGGATCAAGAAACTTGTTTTGAGCTTCGTCATCCCCCAGAGCTTCACTTCCCCCACCTACAGTCAAAAAATAGAGGATTTCCGGGCCGACTTCAGCCCCGAACCTCAGGATCGCTCCGAAAGCAGGGACAAACGGGGCAACCTGGTCCTGACGGCGACCTGGTACACGGTTCCCGCGGCGGTGAATGTCCGGCTTTCCTGCCGGGCCGACAGTAAAACCCACCTGACGACCCTGGAGACCCAGGCCCCCTTCCCCCTTCAGAACCCGGGACCGGAATTCACCGATTATCTCGCCGCCACGGAACAGGTCCAGGCGGACGATCCCCGGATCAGGAAACTGGCCGCCGAACTGACCAAGGGGGTGACAACGGAATACGACGCCGTGCAACGCATCGTTTCCTGGGTGGTGGACAATGTCCGCTACGTCACGCCGCCGGTGCGCTACGACGCCCTGTACTCCCTGGAATCGGGTAAGGGAAACTGCCAGAATTACTCCCATCTGAGCGCCGCTCTCCTCCGTTCCGTGGGGATTCCCACCCGGATCGTCGTGGGGGTCACCCTCAACCAGCCCTACGATATCTCCTGGAAACAGGGGGTGCTTACCTTCAAGATGGGTCAGGGGCGTCATTCCTGGATCGAGGCCTGGTTCCCCGATCTGGGCTGGGTGCCCTTCGATCCCCAGAATTCCGTCCTCTTCGTCTCCAACCGCTTCATCCGTATCGAAACGGGGCGGGACAACAACGAGGCCAAGAACGACGGCCTCATGAGATGGTCCCAGGCGCCGGGAGCTCGGAGTCCGTCGCTACAGGAAAACATCAACGCCAATTTTGCCGCGGATACGGTTAAAATCAACGGCGATCGGGAAGCTTACGGGCCCAAGAACCTCCTCCTCACCCCCCGGGTCCTGGCCCA
>Ga0302248_1000796_pt1 | contig 27351 bp, 25 predicted proteins | sample AAG_UR_Leu_MG_FD_193528 | JGI IMG/M metagenome (GOLD analysis project Ga0302248, IMG submission 193528) | Enriched activated sludge microbial communities from anaerobic digester in WTTP, New Holstein, Wisconsin, United States - AAG_UR_Leu | ecosystem: Engineered > Bioreactor > Anaerobic >... | reverse complement strand
GAGTGGCGTGAAAGGCCCCGGCGTAACAATAGACCATCCGGACCCAGGTTTCGATGGGCATCCGGAACCTGTCCCGGGCGCCGTTGCGGGCCAACTGCCGGATGATTTCATAGTCCCCCTCCATGATGACGTTCCGCCAGACGCCCCGGAAATTCCGGTAGCCCGTGCGGAAATAATCGATCAGGGCGTCATGGTCGATTATGAATTCCTTCGGCTGGGACCCGGTGTAAACCCCGAAGCTCGGGACGGGTTGGGAGCCCGTGACGTTTCGCCAGTAGCGCTCGTTTTGGTCCATAAGCTGGAATGTGGTGCCGACGACCTGGCGGAACATGGGACCCAGATCGGCGGTGGGATCCTTTTCCCCGTGGATCTTGGCTCCCAGCCTCGTCTGACAGATCCGGTAGCCCTCCACGATGGCCGTGGTGGTCATCCAGATGTCGATGCCGAAGCGGGCGACGTCGGTTTCCCAGACCTCCTCCTGGAGATAGCGACGGACAAGCGGCGCGGAGATGCCGAAATCACCGCCGATGGGCTGGCGGATGCGGCATCCGTAGAGGGCCCGGGTCAGGTTGTAGGCAATGGTATTGGTGATGGTGCCGTCGAGTTTGTAGCGCCGGTAATCCGGGGCCACATAGTCGTAACCCAAAAAGATGGGTTCCAAGACGTTCTTGATCCATTCCGGGGTGATGGAGATGAGATCGGAATCGAAGACGGCCACCGCCTTGGCCTTTAGGAAATCGGCGGCCTCGAAGATCGCCTTGAGGCCGGTGCCCTTGCCGGGCATGCCCCGGTAGATGGTGACGATCTTGTTGATATGGAAGGAATCGACGGTGACCAGATTGGCCACCTCCCGGGTGTCATCCGTGGAGCCGCCGTCGGAGATCATGACCAGGGCCCGGTATCCCGGATAGTGCTCGTTGAGCCCCTTGATGATGGTCTGGATGACATGGACGATATAGGGGGCGCTGTAGTAGGCGGGGACGCCCACGACGATGTCCGTCTCCCGGAGTAGTTCGATCTTCCGGCGCACATGTTCCCGGAGGGTGGTGGTGAATCGAATCGGTTCCATTACGTTTTCTCCCTTTTTACCAGTAGCATGGTCAAGTCCATGACATTGATCCCCGTGGGGCCGGTGATGATTAGATCGCCGGTCCGACGGAAAAATTCATAGGCGTTGTTGGCCTGTAGATAATCTTCCAGGGACAGTCCCCGCCCGGCGGCGGCGTGGTGGCTGGCCGCGTCCACCACGGCGCCGGCGGCGTCGGAATTGCCGTCGATGCCGTCCGTCCCGGCGCTCAGGAGGCATAACCCCCGACGGGAGCGGAGTTCCCTGAGGAACGCCAGGCAGAGTTCCTGATTTCTTCCCCCCCGACCGCGGCCCCGGAGGGTGACGGTGGTCTCGCCGCCCCAGAGGAGGCAGAGGGGCTTGCTATGGCGGCGCCGCCGCTTTTGCGCCTCTTCCCCGACGGCCATGAGGACCTTGGCGACCTCCCGGGCCTCGCCGCGGAGGGACGAGGTGACGATCCGCGCCTCCATGCCCAGGGCCACCGCCCGCCGCCGGGCCTGCCGCAGCAGGATGGCATTGCCGGCGATGACATGATGGGCGATGCGTCGCGGCGCCTCTTTGGGGGTCTCTTTTAGCGTGCCGTCGCCGCCCGCCTCCACCACCGCCCGGACCGATGCCGGCAGCAGGGGCCAGATGCCGTGGTAATCCAGGATAAGGCGCGCCTCCCGGTATGTGGACCGGTCGCGGTACAGGGGGGCGGAGCCGATGGCCTCCAGGTCGTCGCCGATGACGTCGGACATGACCAGTACCGCCCCCCGGGCCTTGGTCCGGGCCGCGAGCCGCCCGCCCTTGACCATGGACAGGTGCTTCCGGACCACATTCATCTCCTCGATGGGGATGCTACGGGTCATGAGGAGCCGGTAAACCTCCCGGAGGTCGTCGCCCGTAATGGGGGCCAGCGGTTTTTCCAGGAGGGCGGAGGACCCTCCGGAGAGTAAATAGATGAACAAATCCTCCCGGGAGAGGGAGCCCATGAGTTCCATGAGTCTTTCCGCGGCCGTTAGGCTCCGTTCGTCCGGGAGGGGATGGGCGCCCACGGCCACCGGCAGTTCCCCGAGGGAACCGTCGTCATAGCTGGAGATGACGAGGCCACCGGCCAGCCGTTCCCGGCCGATGATCTTCAGGGCGGCCCCGGCCATGGCCAGGGAGGCCTTGCCGCTCCCCAGGAGCCAGAGCTTCCGCCGGGCTGGCCAGGGGTAGCGGCGGCCGCCGATGCGGAGCCCCTCCGGATCCGCCTGGAGGACCCCCGCCAGCAGCCGTTCCGGAAGAACGGATGCCACCGCGTCCCTATATATCTCAACGGCCGGCGTTCGTAAGTTCATCCAATACCTTTCCTACCGCTTCGTTCCATCCCTCGCTTCCGGGTCGCGTCGCCCGGACGGCCCCGGCCGGCGCCCCGGCGGGAAATCCCCGGTGCGGGTGGGGGATGAGGACGGGGATGTCCACCGCGGCGAGCATCGTCAAATCGTTTTCGCTGTCCCCGACGCCGACGGTCGTTATCCTCCCGCCGGCAAGGCCGCGCATGGTTTCCATAGTCGCGGCGGCGGCCCGGCCCTTGTCCTGTCCCGCCCCCAGGAGATGATGGAATCTCCCGCCCCGGGTGATCTCGAAGCCCTGGCGCTGGGCCTCCGCCGCCAACTCCCGGAGGCAGGCGGCCGCGGCGGCGGCATCGGTTTCCCCGGCGATCAGGAATGGTTCACTGAATTCCCGCCGTTTGGCCGCCCCGGCCCGGTCCGCGTCAAGGCCGGTCAACGCCATGATATCCCCCAGCTCCAGATCTCCAAAGCCCTTGATTATTCTACGGTATCCCCCTTCGCTCTTGAATGCGGCGAGAAAATCCCGGATCTCACCGTAACTTCTGCCGAACTGGATCCGCCGGTAGCCTGCCGCCTCCTCCCCCGCCGCAAGGAAACGATAAGGACCACTTTGGGGGAAAAATGCCGCCCCGCCGTTTTCCACGATGAAGGGGTCGGCGTTGCCGAGTTCCCGCCGGATCTCTTCCACCTCGGCCCGGGTCTTGCTCGTGACGATGATCAGCGGTATCCCTTCCTTCCTGATCCGGGCCAGGACCGGGGTGGCCCCTGCGTGGGAATAACCGTGGTGATCCAGAAGGGACCCGTCGAGATCGGTGAAGACGATCGCCCGCCTCCCGGGGAGAGTCGGCGCGGGCATCAGGGGCGATACCATCGCGACCCCTTGTCCGACCCGGGGAAGCCGGGGGCGGACGCTTCCGCGATACGGTTTGAATCCATGGCTTTCGTTTTCTCCGGAACGACTTGTCCCGGTAATTTCTGACGTTTCATGCGGGCACGGCGTTTGCGGGCAACACCGGAAATGGTTGAGCTGTCTTTTACGTCATGCCTGGCCCGCCTCGGCATGGGGGGCTTTATGGGTGCTTCTGATTCCGGCTTATGTAGTAACGACGGGTAAAAGACAATCAAGCATGGTCACGAGAGATGGAAAGCGCCTTCGGGCATGCCGGGCGGCACTGCCGATAACGGGTCGCCATATTTTGCCTGGCATGAAAACAGGTTATCAGAAAAATGGCCGTCTGTAAAGGGCGGAGGGAAATGAAAGGCCTTTCCCGGCCTGCTATATCCGGGAAAGGCCTTGATCTCGGTTGTTTTTGGATCTTGTCGCGGTTACGGATTCTTGTTCAGAACGAACTGCGCCCGGCGGTTTTTGGCCCAGGCCGCCTCGGTATGGCCGGGATCCAGGGGCCGCTCTTCGCCGTAGCTGATGGTTTTGATCCGGCCTTCCGGAACACCCAGCTCGACCAGGTATTTCTTTGTCTCAGTGGCCCGGCGCTCACCGAGGGCGAGGTTGTATTCCGTCGTGCCGCGCTCATCGCAGTGACCTTCCACGATGATGCTGGCGTCTTTGTTCTTCATGAGCCACTCGGCGTGTCCCTTGAGGATCTTGCGGTCCTCGGGACGGAGTGACGACTTATCGAAATCGAAATGGATATTGGTCAGATCGAAGGCCGCCGCCACTGCGGGCGCCGCCGCCGTCGCCGCTGCCGCCGCCGGCCGTGCCTGCTCCTGCATTGGCGCAGGCGCTGCCTTCACCGGAGCCGCGTCGAGGAATATCCTCTTCACGAATTCTTTCATGGCCTCGGGATCCTGGAGGTTTTCGGCGAGCACCGTTTCGCCGCAACCGGCTTCCTTGACGATGTTGCCGGCAAGGATGTTGCCTTTGGCGTCATTGTCCACATGGATTGTATAGATGCATACCCGGTCGCCGTAGTCCGCCTTGATCTTGTTGATGGCGGCCATGACGTTTTTGGGCTGGAGGTCGTCCACATTTTCGATGTGCTCGAAGTCGCTGATCACGATGATCGCCGATTTGCCCGGCAGCCCCTTGAGGTCCTCATCGCCGGCGGCGGTCAGCGCACGCCCCATGGGTGTCTGGCCGCTTCCCCATTCCACGGTGTCCACCTGAGCGATGTACTTGTTCTTGTCCAACATCTCCATTCCGTAAAGGCGCTTGGTCTTTTCGGCCCAGAAGGTCCTCAGCCCCGCGGTCACCGGGATGTTGGGGATGGTCTGCACCAGTTTGCTGGTCACATCCTGGGCGATGTCGTGACGGGCAACGCCTTTATAGGGATCGTTCATGGAAGACGAATGATCCAGCAGGACTACAAAGTTGTTCGTTTTCTGCACCAGTTTTCCCGATTGCAGATCCGCGTTGAGGTCCAGAGGCGTATAAGCCTTTTTTGATGCGCAGCCCGAGAATACCAGGCATAGCATCGCCAGAGAAAATAAAACGTAAACCGCCCTTTTCATCGATCTTTCCTCCTTGTTATACTGTATTGGATTAGGAATGGGTCCTGCGCATATATTACACAAACTCCCTTCCCTCTGCAATTGTTAAATTAAATTTTTTTGATAGTAATTTCTTGTTAACGATATGTTTAATTATTTCCAACATATACTATGGTTGTCATTTCCCGGCGAGGATGTCCATAAATTCGCTTCCATACCAACGCGCCTTGTTCCGGGAGAGGCCGGCGCCGGCGATGAGACCGTCCAGGGATGAAGGGGAGGCGATCCGGGCGAGCTTGAGGAGTTCCTGATCGGTGCAGATCATGAAGATGGCCCGGTTGCTGCTTTTTGCCTTTTGGAAGCGCCAGCGGTAAAGACGTTTCAGCCGTTCTTGCTCCGCCGGCGACAGGCTGTCATAGCCGTCGATGTGACGGTGCCCCAGATTATTCATGGTCTTTTCATGCCACGTTACCGCCGAGATCTCTTCGAACAGGGAGGAGGCGGCGTCCAGCAGTCCGGCCCGCGCCAGCTCTTCGTGCAATTTGACGTAAAGATCGATGAGGAAAAAGGTGTCCTGCACAGCGTAACTAAGCTGTTCCTCGGTCAAGGGGCGATTTTCCCAGCGGGAGCGTTGCAGTTTTTTCTGCTTTTCGAAGCCGGCCTGGAAATAATGCCGGATCAACGCGGCCAGGGAGAGTTCCTTCCGGCCCAGGAGGGCGGCGGCCCGATGGGTGTCGAAGACATTCCGGAAAGAAAAACCATAATCACGCTTGAGGATCCGGATGTCGTTGTCGCCGGCGTGGATTACCTTCACCTGACTGGGGCTGTAAAAAACGTCGCCCAGAAAGGAGAAGCCCAGGGTGTCTAAGGGGTCGAAAACATAACTCTTCTCCCCGGAATTTACCTGCAAGAGACAGAGCCTTTCCCGAAAGTACCGAAAGGAATCGTATTCCGTATCCAGGCCGATTACGGTTGCCCGGCTAATATCCCGTGCCGCGTCGTCGCGTTTGGCCGGCGCATCGACCCATATCCATTTGTGTGCCGTCATCGTATCCCCCCGGAGATGATGAGGACATCATAGGGGACAATTGACGAGCAGTCAAGAATAACGAGTCGGGAGCGGAAAGGTCCGGAAAGCCCCCGGTGGGTAGAAAATATTTGTGGATATTTTTCTTGAGATGTATTAGGACTCCTCGCTTATAAAGACGCAAGGAATGAGGTGCGGGAAGGGGTTATGAGATTCGATATCGCCAGGGCGGGCAACGGCCTGACCTATGAAATCAGAAATATCGTCATTGTCGCCAACAAGCTCAAGGAATACGGGATAGAGGTCCATTGGGAGAATATCGGCGATCCCGTCCAAAAAGGGGAGCACATCCCCGACTGGATGAAGGAGATCCTCATGGATGTCATCAAGGATGACCACTCGTTCGCCTATTCGCCCACCAAGGGGGTGGATGCCACCCGGGATTTTCTCGTCGAGCAGGTCAACAAGCGGGGCAAGATGCAGATCAACCGGGAAGACATCATCTTCTTCAACGGTCTGGGAGATGCCATTGCCAGGTCTTACAGCGCCATCCGGGTGGATGCCCGGGTCATCGTGCCGGAGCCGACCTATTCCACCCATTTCCTGGCCGAGGTCCTGCACGCCTCCTTTCCTCCCAATACCTACCGGATGAATCCATACAGCAGTTGGTATCCCGACATCAGGGAACTGGAGCAGAAGGTCAAGAGTCACAACTCCATCGTCGGCATCCTCGTCATCAATCCGGACAATCCCACGGGGTTCGTCTATCCCGCGGAAACCCTCCGCCAGGTGGTTAAAATCGCCAAGGAATACGATCTCTTTTTGATCTTCGACGAGACCTACATCAATATCGTTTACAACAATAAGAAGACACTGAATTTGTCCGACGTCATCGGCGACGTGCCCGGAATGAGCATGAAGGGCATATCCAAAGAGTTCCCCTGGCCCGGGGCCCGGTGCGGCTGGCTGGAGGTGTACAACGCCGACAAGGATGAAACCTTCGCCCGGTACATCAACACGATCCTGACTCAGAAAATGTCGGAGGTATGCTCGACGAGTCTCCCCCAGATCTCCATTCCCAGGATCATGAGCCACCCGCAGTACCAGAATTATCTCAACGAGCGCATCCGGCATTACGAGCGGCTGTCCAACATCGCCTACAACATCCTTAAGGACGTGCACTGCCTCATGGTCAACCGTACCAATGGGGCCTTTTACATGACGGCGGTCTTCAATGAGGCGTTCCTGAACAACCGCCAGACCCTTCCCATCGCGCAGCCGGAGATAAGGAACTTTGTGGAGGGCCTGGTTGGGGACAATATTGAACTCGACAAGCGCTTTGTCTATTATCTCCTCGGGGCGACGGGGATTTGCGTCGTTCCCCTGACCTCGTTTTTCACCAGCCTGCAGGGTTTCCGCATGACCCTCCTGGAAAAGGACGAGGACAAATTCGAGCATATCGTGAAGACCATCGCCGAAAAGGTGGATGAGTATATCGAATCGTCGCGATAGGGGGCGGAGTCACCGCTCTTCCCCGGCGCCGATGAGCGGCAATTCCCTTTCGACGCGGAAGTGGACGATGAAGCGCTTCCGGACGTCGTAACGGGAATAATCGCAGCGTCGGCAGATTTCCCGCCGGAGTTCCTCGTTCTCTTCCTCGCGGATTTTCCGCAGATAAAGTCTTTTTCCAGCCCAGCCCCCGCCTTCCTCGAGGAAGATATAGGTCGCCCAGGGATTGGACCGGAGGTTTTCATAGGTCAGCCGCTCCGCCATGATAAAGGCCACGGTCTGTTCGTCCATTACATGGGGCCGCGCAAAAACCGCCGCATTAACCTTGCCGTCGCCGCCGGCCGTGGCCAGCACGCCGAATCCCTTCACCGTGTCGAAATATTCGTCCATGGTCATGGCCCACCTCCTAAAGTTTTTATCCATTGTAGGCGGATCTTCCGGCAAGTCAACCGGGAATTGACACCGGGAATGATCTTGATTAAAAGAGTATTTATGGTAGATATCACGGAGCAATTTATCTGGAAGGAGCATGAAGATGCCGAAAAAAGATGGGAAATTCTACTGCCTCAACCATCCGGAGCGGGAAATGGCAGTCCTCAACGAGGACAATCCGGACACCTTTCACACCCTCCGCCTCGCCACCTGGATATACGGAAACCGCCTTAAGATGGAGAACAAATCCACCGGCTTCGATATTTACGCCTGCACCGAATGCGGTTACAGCGAACTCTATCTGACATCCTCGGAGTTGAAACTCCTTCGGAAACCGTGACGAAGGCTGCGGCGCTTTCACCACGACGGGACTTTTCGCGGCCGCAAAAAATACGGTGATGGGGTGATTTGACGATGAGGAATGCAGAGGAAAACCAGGGGAAGGAATTTCAGATCGCGGCGTCGGGGCCCCGGTCGGCGGTTTGGCGGGGCGTGATCCTTCTCTGTTTGATGTTGCTCTTACCCCTGTCCCTGCCGGGTACCGGCCGCGCCGATGGGGAACTCCGCTTTGCCGCCCTGGGGGATTACACCCTGGAGAGCGGCCGGGTCATCGAGGACTGCCGTCTCGGTTATCGCACCTTCGGCCGGCTGAATCCGGAACGGACGAACGCCCTCCTCTTTCTCACCTGGCTGGCGGGCACCTCGGAAGATCTGGCGCGGCACGGTTATATCGGTCCGGAAAGGCTTGCCGACACCGGCCGGTATTTTGTCGTCGCCGTAGATGCCCTGGGCAACGGGGTCTCGTCTTCCCCCTCCAGGAGCGCGACCCAGGGCGGCCGCTCCTTCCCGGAATTTTCCGTCCGGGACATGGTGCGGGCCCAGCATTATCTGCTGACGAAGCATCTTGGCCTGACGTCTCTCCATGCCGTCATCGGCATCTCCATGGGGGGCATGCAGGCCTTCGAGTGGCGGTGCTCTTACCCCGGATTCGCCCGCAAAGTCGTCCCCATAATGGCCTCGCCCCGTTTGACCACCGCCGATTTGCTCATCTTCACCGCTGAGCTCCGGGCGATCGAGGGCGCGCGCCGGTGCCCGGAGGGAGAGGTCTCGGGGAGGCAGGCCCTGGCGGCCATTCATGCCTATGGGATCCGGAATCCCGGTTATTACGGTCGTCAGGTGCCGCCGGCGGAGTTTCCCGCCCTGCTGGCGGGAATGGAAAAAAATCTTGCCGCCTGCGATCTGGATGACTGGGCCCGGCAACTCGGGGCGATCATGGGTCAGAACTCCTGCCTGCCTTTTGTGGCCGCGCCGGTGGAGATCTTCGTGGTCGTCGCCCGGGACGATATGCTGGTGAACCCGGCCCCGGCGCTGGCCTATGCCGGGAACGTTCAGGGACAGGTGTTGGAACTCACCGGCGGCTGCGGCCATTTCGCCTTTATGTGTGAAGGGGAGAAGATCAGGGCCGCCGTGGCCGCCTTCCTGAACGGGGAGAATATAAAAGCCCCCGCGCAAAGATGATGACATCGGCGGGAAAGGTCGCTTGCGTCGGGGCTCATGGGTCGGTGCATATGATCACCCCCCGGCCTTCCGATTTGGCCCGATACATGGCCTGATCCGCCTTGCGGATCAAGACCTCGTAATCCACTCCGTCCGCGGGAAAAACCGCCATGCCGGCGCTGGCCGTCAGTGTGAAGCGCTGCCCCGCCGTCTCGAAGGGCTGTTGGAAAATCTGCATGATCTTTTCCCCCAGGGGCGCCGCGTCCTGCCGACCCCGGATGCCCGGCAGAAGGAGGAGAAATTCGTCTCCGCCCATACGGGCCACCGTATCCCCCTCCCGGAGATGATGGGAGAGTCGGGCGCTGACGCTGCACAAAAGCATGTCTCCCATCGCATGACCAAATCGATCGTTGACCTCCTTGAAGCGGTCCAGATCCATGACGGACACGGCAAAGAATTCGCCTTTCCGCTTGGCCTGGGCCTGAAGCTGGGTGAAGCGATCCTGAAAGAGGAGCCGGTTGGGGAGCCCCGTCAGATGGTCGTGGTAGGCGATCCACTGCACCTTTTCCTCTGCCCGGCGGCGTTCCGTCACATCCCGCATGAGTCCCCGGAATCCCACCCGCCGGCCCGCGGCATCCCGGATCAGGGAGGCGGAGACTTCCAGATGCTGTTCCCGGCCGTCGGGGTGCTTGACCTGCCAGACCAGGTCCCGCAGGGATTGGCCGGTCTTGAAAATATTCTTGAAATGATGAAGAATATTCTTTGATGCTTCCCCGCCGGCAAACACCCGGAAATTGTTCCCCAGCAGCTCATGGCGACCGAAGCCGACAATTCGTTGACAGGCATCGTTGACGAAGGAGATGTTCCCCGTAAGATCCGTTTCGTAGTAACCCTCTTCGATATTTTCAACGATCATCCGGTAACGTTCCTCGCTGGCCTGGAGGGCCGCTTCGGCGGCCTTGCGGTCGCTGATGTCGCGGACGATGCTCTGGATAAGGTTTTTGCCCGGGATGTCGAGACGGATGAGGTTCACCTCGGCGAAAAACGACTTGCCGTCCTTCCGGCAGTGCCGCCATTCGAAGAATTGCGGGAAACCGCGCCCGGCGAGTTCGAGTCTCTCCCGTGCCTGCTGTTCCGAATTGCCGCCGTCGGCCTGGCGGGGGGTGGAGAACAGGGCGGGGCTCCGGCCAAGTAGTTCTTCCTCCCGGCATTGGAAAACCTCCAGGGCCTTCCGGTTGCAGACGATAAATTTTCCCTCCTCCAGGATCAGGATGCCGTCGCCGGCGCCTTCGAAGAGGGAGCGGTAGCGGACTTCACTTTCCGCGAGGCGCTTCTCCATCTCCATCTGCTCCGTCACGTCCATGGAATTGCCGAGGATGGCCCGCCGGTCGCGGTACCGGATGGTGGCCACGGTTTCCATGATCCAGCGGTTCTGCCCATCCTTCGTTCGGATCCGGAAGCTGTAGGGATGGGTCGATTCTCCGCGCAGCATGCGGACGGCATTCCTTGTGGCCTCTTCCCGGTCATCGGGATGCAGGATGCTTTGGCTTCCCATGCCGATCATCTCCTCCGCCTGGTAACCGGCATAGGCCGCCGCATTGGGGTTGATGAACTGAAACCGGCCGTCCTGGATGATATAGACACCGGCGGCGGAGGTCCGGGCCATGATCTGATAAAGCTTTTCCTCTTCCCGCCGCGGGGCGATATCGCGGGCCACGCCGATCCGCCCGGCGGGATGTCCATCTTCGTCTTGATAAGTGGTGACATTGAGTTCCACCGGGAGTCGGGCACCGTCCGCCAGCATGAATTCAATTTCGTAGATGGGCACTCTTGCCCCGGCCATGCCCCGATGATAACGGGCTACGGTTTCCTCCCGGCACTCGGGGACAACGATATCGGTGAAGAACTTGCCTACCATGCTTTCGGAATAGCCCAGACATTTCTCCAGGGCGGGATTCACATAGACGAGGCGTCCCTTCCTGTCGGTGATGAAGATCATGTCCGTCAGTGTGTCCAGGAAGGAGCGGTATCGTTCCTCGCTTCTCTTCAATGCCGCCGCCGCCAGTTTTTGCTCCGTGATGTCAACGAGGACGGCGAGCCCCGCGGGCCGGCCCTGGTATTCCGTTACCGTCGCGGAGGTGTCGAGCCAGCGTTCCTCGCCCCCTTTGGTGATGATGACCAACTCATAGCGTTCAGAGGGGAAACTCCCCCGCTGGCGCAGTTCGACCCTAGTCCGGACTGCCTCCCGGAGGTCGGGGCGGGCGATCTCCCAGATGTCCATGGCGAAGAGTTCGTCCCGGCTGTAGCCGGTAATCTCCTCGCAGGCCGGGTTCAGGTAGCGATACCGCGAACCCTGGTAGATGAAGATCCCCACGGGCGCCGCTTCCGCGCATTTCCGGAACTTTTCCTCGCTTTCCCGCAGGGATGCCTCGATCCGTCTCCGTTCGTCGATTTCCGTCCGCAGCTCGCTGTTTAAATGATTCAGGGTGGCGGTCCGTTCGTCGATGCGTCGTTCCTGTTCCGCGTAGGCCTCCCGGAGTTCCGCCTCCAGGCGGCGCCGGGCGCTGATATCCCGGAGGATGACCAGGTCCAGCACCCGGCTGCCTACGGCGATCATCGTGCCCAGACCTTCCACCCACAGATCGTTGCCCTGGGCGGTCTTAAGGAGATATTGGGAAAGAAAGCCGTTTCGGCCGCTTCGGACTGCTTCCAGGTCGGCGACGACGCGGGGCAGGGATTCGGGCTGGACGAACCCGGCGGCGTTTTGTCCGATCATCTGCCGGGGCGACGTCATTTCCATGAGCCGAAGGGCGGTGTTGTTGGCGAAGAGGATCGTGCCGTCCCAGTCCATGATCAGGGCGGCGTCAAGCATGTGTTCCACCACCGACCGGAATATTTCCTCTTCCTTGGCGGCAATTGACGGATGTGGGATCATGGCGTCGCCCCTCGCTATGGCTTTTTACACTTCTTCTTGATGCCGATTACGTTGGGAATGGGAAGGAAACCGTCGTCGTCGCCGTTCACCGCCATGACCAGGTCGGATGCGCCTGCCTCCTTTATTTCAATCCCCCGGTGGAGCAGGTAGAGAGACGCCTGTGATCCGCCCTCGAGATGCTGGGCGCAGGTGATGCCGATCGGCAGCGCCAGGAGGATGTTTCCCAGGTCGTGCATGCTCAGGGTAGATTTAGAGAAAATGAACAACACGTTGCCGGCTTCGTCCTGACCTAATGCGGCTTCGCTCCATCTCTTTTCCTGGGAACCCCAGCGGTTCAGCCCCGGTCGCTTGATGAGCCGGAGATTCTGGATTACCGTATGGTATTCACTGATGATCTGTTTGAGTTGTTTCGCGTCGGTGTCCCAGATCATGGGGGAGGTGGCGGCCGTTATGGGATTGAAGGCGAAGACCGAGGCATATTTCCTGTGCAACCGGGGGTTGTTGATGTGGGCGTAGTTTTTCATGTAGCCCACGTTCGTCTTCAGATCCTTCTGGAACATGCCGGCATTGATGGCGGCGAGCAGCCGGTATTTTTCGGCCCATTCCCGCACGGTCAGGGATCCGGCCTGGGGACGCAGCTCCGAGGCCGCAAGCAGGGAGAATTCGTAAAGTCCGGGATCTATGCGGACGACGAGGATCTTTGCCTTGCCGGCGACATGCGGCGCCGGGACCTCAAAGACCCCGTAGTGCAGGCCGTCGTCGATTTTTTTCCACCGTGCTTCGGGCGCCGCGGCGGCGATTGCCGACGTGAAAACGATCAACGGCAATATTAGACAGGCCAAGATCCTTGCTTTCAATGCAATCGCCTTCTTTCACCACCGGCCATTTCAAGTTGGCAGGCAACGAGACATTAAAAAGTCCCGCTGGTTGCCTGAATTGTCGCCTCAAATGCGACGTCCTAAAAGCATAGGGGTATTTATACCACTTTTTCACCATAGGCAAACAAAAAAGACGAAGACGCCAAGGGGGGCCGGTTCATGACCCCCCCCTGCTACACTTTGTGGACATTAAGCTTTGCATTCTCTACTTTTCTGGCGTTCGTCAGATACATCCGTTCGGGCCGGAGATGTCGTTTGCTAACGGATCCAAAGGCTTAAATTCGGGATGGAGATGACGATGCCCGCCCGCACCGGCTCCGGGGCGTAAACCACTGGCCGCGGGGCGTAAACAACCGGTCGCGCGGGGCGGATTGGCACGTACGCCACCGGCCGCACGGGATGGACCGGAACAATCGCCGCCGGCCGTTGATGATAGACAGAATGTTGGACCGGGGCCGGGAAAGCGGCCGTTTGATGCTTCACCTGGGGGTGGGGTCGATTGTCATGCCGCCAGGACGGGCCGAAGGCAAAGGCGGAAGTTGCCAAAACGGACGTGGCGAGCACGACGACAAATGCCATGGCGATCTTTTTCATTGTTCTGTTCTCCTTTCGATGGTTGTTGTTTGCTTTTAACCTGGAAACAGCATAAAGCGTACCAGCCAGGGATTATAGTTCCATCTTATCGAAAATAAAGGCTGTTATGATGAGATCGAGAGCTGTCGGTGTTTCCGGCAGCCGTTGCCCGCTATGAAGATGGATAAAAAAATTACGTTTTCAACCTCATCATGGATAAAATGTATCCGCCCCGCCGAGGACAGCGTAAGAGGATATGAATGATAACCTTGTCTGCCGTGCGGGGTTGAGCCGGCATCCGGAAAAATTTTGAATTGTTGTCGTTAAGCTTTTCTATAATTAATCGATATCAAGGGTTAATCTGGATTTTCGGTATGGGAGGTTTACAAAGAGATGGATAGGGACTTTGGAGGGCAGATGAAAATGCGCGGTTTGGTGACAAATGATTGGTCGGCATTTTTTTCTGTTGACAACCGCGTTCCCTTTATCTATAGCTGCGAAGCCACATCAGTGGCGGCTATGTAAACAAGGAAGAGGAAAATGCATCTTTTATTCTTTGCCCCGTTAATATGAGGCGCTGAAAGAGGACCCGGGCGGTTCTCCGAAAGAAGCCGTTTTGCCATCCCGCCGCATTTGACCCCCTAATGCCTTTCGGGGCCGAGTCGCGGCATACGGCGCGGCGCGGTTCCAGAGGCGAGATTGATCGATCCCTATTTACAGCATCGTTCGCCTTCCGGTTTTATCCCGGAAGCCCTTTTTCGGCACGAAGAAACCGTGCCCGAATCCGGGGCGGTTCACCATGAACCACCCAGCGCCCCGGATTGCCCTTTTCCCGTCACCAATTCTGAATCTTTCCGTCCTCGCCGGTCCGGCCGCCCGCCATATCCCGCCGTCGTCTTAAATTCGTTCCCCCAGGGGCGATTAATCTCATTTGCAAAGGAGGATATTAAAGAATGAAGGTAATCAAAAACATCTTTGCCGGTCCGGGAGGGATCATCGGCGTCGGCGTCGCCATCGGCATCCTGGCCCCCCTGCTCCAATACCTGGGCAATCCCGCCAATATGGGCGTCTGCGTGGCTTGCTTCGAGCGGGACATCGCCGGCGGTCTCGGCCTTCACCGGGCGGCGGTCGTCCAGTACCTCCGTCCCGAGATCATCGGGTTCGTTTTGGGGTCCCTCGTTGCCGCCTACCTATTTAAGGAGTTTCGCCCCCGTCTCGGTTCGGCGACTATCGTCCGCTTTTTCCTCGGCGTCTTTGCCATGATCGGCGCCCTGGTGTTTCTCGGCTGCCCCTGGCGGGCGGCCCTGCGCCTCGCCGGCGGAGACGGCACGGCCATCGTCGGCCTGTTGGGACTCATCGGCGGCGTCTGGATCGGCACCCTGTTTCTCCGGGGAGGCTACAACCTGGGGCGGACCCAGGCGACCCACACCGCCGCGGGCTGGATGCTCCCCCTCTTTATGATCGGCCTCCTTATCCTCATGGTCCTTTTCCCCCAGATTCCCGGCCAGGACAAGAACGAGTTCATCTTTTACAGCGTGAAAGGGCCGGGTTCCCAGCACGCCCCCCTGGCCGTCTCCCTGGGCATCGGTCTGATCATCGGTTTTTTGGCCCAGCGGAGCCGCTTCTGCACCATGGGGGCGATCCGGGATTTCGTCCTCTTCCGGCAGATGCACCTCCTGTCAGGATTCCTTGCCCTTATCGTTACGGCCCTGGCGGTGAACTTCGCTCTGGGGCAGTTCAAGGCGGGATTTGAGGGGCAACCAGTGGCCCACACGCAGCACATCTGGAATTTCGCCGGCATGGCCCTTTCGGGGCTCGCCTACTGCCTTGCCGGCGGCTGTCCCGGCCGGCAGCTCTTTCTTGCCGGCGAGGGAGACGGCGACGCTGCCGTGTTCGTCCTGGGGATGATTGTCGGCGCTGCCTTCGGGCACAATTTCGGTCTCGCTAGCTCGCCGGCGGGGGTGGGTCCCTACGGGATTCCCGCCGTGTTTGTCGGCCTGGCGTTTTGTCTGTTTGTAGGTTTTTCCATGAGAAAGCGAATCGCTTAAGGAAGGAGGATAGAAATATGGCCAAAACAGTGGATGCCCGGGGGCTTTCCTGCCCCCAGCCGGTTCTGATGACCCTTGACGAGATCAAGGCGGACGCGGCGGATGAGCTGCTTGTCCTCGTCGATAATGATGCCTCGAAGGAGAATGTCTCCCGGGCGGCGCAAAGCCGTAAGTGGCAGGTCGAGAATATCGAGGAAAAGGACGGCGTATATAGCATCGCCATTAAAAAGGGGTGAATATTTTGTCATTGTTTAGTTTCCGAAGGAAAGGCGCCGGGGAAAAACCCCCGGCGGAACGGGGCGGCCAGGCCGACCGGGGGTTCCTTGTCTTTGAAAACACCGGCGAGGTACTCCAGGCGGAGGGTCTCCTCAAGGAGCACGGATGGGAGATCCGGGTCATGGGCCCGCCGCCGGAGGTCCGTCAGGGCTGCGACCTCGTCATCGAATTTCCCCTCATCGAGGAATTGCAGATTCTGAGAGCCCTCGTTGCGGAAAAACTGCCGCCGCTCAATACGGTGCCCGTCACGAGCCCGCTCCTCCAGCCTGTCGATATCTTTCAGGTCAAGGATTTCGGCCGCTGGCTCATGGTGCGGGCGGCGAACATGAAGCTCACGGTGGACAAGGAAACGACGGCCATCGTCAACGTCTCGGGAGGGGGATGCCCGGACGTTCCCTATCTTGCCGCCTCCCTGGTGGGCCAAACCCTGGCCGGGGCGCCGCCGCCCCGACAGATCGGCCATACCCTCTGCGGTTATGCCCTCCAGCTCGCCTATGAGGAGGTCCAACGCCTATGCTCTGTGTAGTGGGAACGGCCCCGACAGACGATTTTCCCCTGGTGACGGGGGCGGTCCGGTGGGAAGGAGAGAAACTGGCGGTAGGTTCATCCATCCTGGCCGTCAACAGGGGGACGGCGGCCCTGCTGGCGGCGGCGTTAGCGGCGGCGACGGAGCTGGGACAGCCGGCGCCCGTTGCCTGCCTCGTAGGCGATACGGGGACGGGTAAGGGGAGCCGCAAATTATATGCCCATCTGACGGAGTTCCTCCCCGCCGCCGCCTTTCGGACCATCGTCTTTCACTATCTCCAACCCATCGTCCATTGGCACCGCAAGCTCCAGGACGTCCTCGGAAAACTGACTCCCCGCCCCTGCCTCATCGCCGATGCGGGTTTCATGTATGCGGCGAAGATGAGCGGCGCGGCGATGCTCTACGACCTCTTCACCCCCGATGCGGGGGAACTGGCCTTTCTCGCCGATGAAGAAGCGCCCCACCCCTTCTATACCCGTGGGTTTATCCTCCACGAGGAGAACCGGGTTCCCGATCTCATCGCCCGGGCATACCGCCACGGCAACGCCGCCCGTTATCTTCTCGTCAAGGGGAGGCAGGATTGTCTGGCCGATGAAAGGGGGATACTGGAGACGGTGGACAGCCCCGTGGAAGAGGCCCTGGAGGCTATGGGCGGCACGGGAGACACCCTGACGGGCCTCGTTTCCCTCCTCATCGACGCCGGGATGGATATTCGGTCGGCGGCGGTTGCCGCCATGCGGGCCAATCGGCTGGCCGGCGCCCTCGCTCATCCCACGCCGGCCACCCAGATCGGGGAGGTGATCGGCCACCTCCCCGCGGCCCTCCGGGAGGTATTATCGCGGCAGGAAGGTTTGTGACGGCGAGCTGTCACAAAGGGGAATGAAAATATATTTCTTCCCCTTGAAGGGGAGGGTAATAATAGATGCAATGATCGCATCTATCTGTCGAGGTATTTTCAGACGAAAGGAAGATCTATGAAAGAATCGTCACTGCCGGTAACAGCGGCTACATCCGTTATCGACATCATCAGCGGGTATCGGCAGACGGAAGGGATATTCAAGGATCTGGAGGCGGAGACGGGACGCTGCATCTGTTGCGAGGGGTTGTTCCTTTCCCTCGGCGAGGCGGCGACCCGGTTCGGTTTCGACCTGAATGGCGCTCTGGGGCGCATCAATGCGGTTATCGATAATAAAAAATAATCTTAGGAGGAGGTTGTGCAATGTCGGATTACAGAGGAATGTGGAAGGAACTGGGACTCGATCTGGAAAGCCATGACGCACTGCTGTCCGTGCTGGGCGGGGCCTACGGGGAGATTTACCTGGGCCAGAAGGATCGCCCCGAGGGGATGAAATATTTCGATTTCGTCATGAGCGAGGTCCACGGTCTGCGGATCAAGGAACTGATGGACGCCAAGGCCCAGGGGAGAAAGGTCATCGGCTCCTATTGCGTCTTCGTTCCGGAGGAGTTGATCCTGGCCGTCGATGGGGTGTCCGTGGGGTTGTGCGCCGGGGCGGAGTTCAATTTCGCCGGGGCGGAAGCGGTCTTGCCGCGGAACACCTGCGCCCTCATCAAATCCGCCTTCGGCTTCAAGCTGGGCAAGGTGTGCCCCTATCTGGAGGCAAGCGACGTCGTCGTCGGGGAGAATACCTGTGACGGCAAGAAGAAGTCCTATGAGATCCTGAAACCCCTGGTGAAGGACCTGTATGTCATGGACCTGCCCCAAATGAAAAGCGACATGGGCCGGGCCTTGCTGAAGGAGGAATACCGCCGGTTCCTTGGGAAGCTGGAAGAGACCAGCGGCCGGAAGGTGACGGCGGCTTCGTTGCGGAAGGGGATCGAGATTGTCAATGCGAAACGGCAGGCCGTGAAAAGGCTCGCCGCCCTCCGCGCCGCCGACCCGTCCCCCATCTCCGGCCTGGATGCCCTCCTGGTCAACCAGGTGTTTTTCTATGACGACCCGGTACGTTTTGCGGAATCCACCAATAAGCTCTGCGACGAGTTGGAGGAGCGGGTGAAAAAGGGAATGGGGGTCTTTCCGGCGGGGACGACGCGGCTTATCGTCTCGGGATGCCCCATGGCCGTTCCCAACTGGAAGCTCCCCATGCTTATCGAGGGGAGCGACGCCGTCATCGTGGGGGAGGAATCCTGCGTGGGCGAACGGGGGGCCCGCCGGATAACGGCGGCCCAGGGAGATACGGTGGAGGAGCTGCTCGAGGCGATTACGGAGCGCTACTTCCAGATCGACTGCGCAATCTTTACGCCCAATCCCACCCGGGTCGCCTATGTCCAGGAGATGGCGAAAAACCTTCGTGCCCAAGGGGTCATCCACTACAGCCTCCAGTTCTGTCAGCCCTACATCGTGGAGAGCGGTCCCGTGGAGAAGGAATGGGAAGCCGCGGGCCTGCCGACCCTGCGGCTGGAAACGGATTACAGCCTGGAAGACGCGGGGCAGTTGAAGACGCGGATCGAGGCATTTGTGGAGCGCTTGAAAGGGAAATGAGAACAGCGGGAATAGACATCGGTTCGCGGACCGTCAAGCTGGCCGTCCTTGAGGACGGCCGGCTTGTCCTGGCTAGAAAGGCCGTGACCTCCTACGATCCCCTTGCCACGGCCCGGGAACTCATGGAAGGGGTGGAATTTACCGGGGTAACGGCCACGGGTTACGGCCGCCATTTGCTCAAGGGGCGTCTCGATTGCCCGGTGATCAGCGAGATTACCGCCTTTGCCCGGGGGGCGGGTTATTTCTCCCACGGGTGCCGGTCGATCCTCGACATCGGGGGACAGGATACAAAGGCCATTGCCCTGGACGAGCGGGGGGAGATGGCCAAATTCGAGATGAACGACAAATGCGCCGCCGGGACGGGGCGTTTTCTCGAGGTCATGGCAACCGCCCTGGGCTATACCCTGGCGGAATTCTCCATGGCGGCTCTCACCGCCGGAAGGGCGGTGAACATCAACAGCATGTGCACCGTCTTCGCCGAATCGGAGGTGATCTCCCTGACCACTCAGGGGGCGCCCCGGGAGGAAGTGGCCCTGGGGATTCACCGGGCCGTCGTGAACCGTTCCCTCGGCCTGCTGAAACGGATCGCCCCGCCGGGAGAGGTCTTTTTTGCCGGCGGGGTCGCCTTGAACGACTGCGTCCGCGTCCAGCTTGCCAAGGAGCTGGGCCGGCCTCTTTTTGTCCCGCCGGACCCCCAGATCGTGGGGGCCGTCGGGGCGGCCCTCGCCGCCGCCGGGAGAGGACGTGAACCGGATGCGTTGGATGTGAAAATTGCCGGGTGGGGTTGAGACTCTTGGTGTGAACGTCCAAGGGGATGTGACAATCAGGGAAAGAAATGACTAAAGAAAAGAAGTTGCGCCTGACCGAGACGGTCAGCGGCGCGGGGTGAGCATGCAAGATCGGGCCGGGGGACCTGGCCAAGGCCTTGGAAGGATTGCCGTTTATCAGTGATCCAAACCTGATCGTCGGCATGGAAGGGGCCGAGGATGCCGGAGTCTATAAACTCACGGAAGAACTGGCTATTGTCCAGACCTTGGACTTTTTTACCCCCATTGTGGATGACCCTTACCTGTTCGGGCAGATCGCCGTCGCCAATTCCCTGAGCGACGTCTATGCCAAAGGCGGCAAGCCTCTGACGGCCATGAACATCGTCTGCTTTCCCGTAAAGACGATGGATATGACCGTCTTGCGGGAGATTCTGGCGGGCGGACTGGACAAGATGCGCGAGGCGGGCGTTCTCCTCGTGGGCGGGCACAGCGTCGAGGACAAGGAACTCAAGTATGGACTCTCGGTGACCGGCACGATCCATCCGGCCAGGGTGATCCGCAACAAGGGCTGCCGGGTTGGAGACAAGCTCATCCTCACCAAGGCGTTGGGCGTCGGCATCATCAATACCGCCCTGAAGGGCGACATGGTCGATCCCGCGGCGGTTGCCGGGGCGCTGGCCGGCATGGCGGCCTTAAACGACAAGGCATCAGAGCTTATGCAAAGGACGGTGGTCAACGCCTGCACCGACGTAACCGGTTTCGGCCTCCTCGGTCATCTTTGCGAGATGATCGAAGATACGGAGGCGGGAGTTACGATCACTGCGGAGGCGGTCCCCTGTTTTCCCGAAGCGAAGGAACTTGCTGAGTTGGGGATGGTTCCCGGCGGGATGTACAGGAATCGCGACTTCAGGAAACACATGGTGGAAATAGATAAAGGGGTTCCTCCCAACATGGCCGATATCCTCTTCGACCCGCAAACATCGGGCGGGCTTTTGATCTCCCTGCCTCCGGATAATGCCTCGGAATTGCTGCGGCTTATTCACGCCGCAGGCATTGCCGCCGCGGCTGTGATCGGCGAAGTCGTGAAGGAGCCAAAAGGTAAAATCATCGTGAGGTGAGAGGAGCCTCAATAATAAAGGGTCTTTGAATGCCCCTCGCAAAAAAATGGTTACACGTTCCATGACAGGAGGCTGTAGAATAATGAAGGAGAACGACCACGGAAAATGACCGCCTTTGACACCCCCGGTCCCTACCTGATCAATGATCGCTACAAAACAGACCCGGCTGGTCGCTTTCTTGACTTCCTGATTAAAAAGCGGGAGGAGGGCGCCCCCATCGTGGGTCTGTACTGCGGTTACGCCCCCCTGGAGTTGATCCGGGCCGTCGGGGCGACGCCTGTTTCCCTTTGCGCCTCTTCCCAGCGGACCGTGGCGGCCGCCGAGGCGGTCCTGCCTGCCAATCTCTGCCCCCTCATCAAGTCGAGCTTCGGGTTCATCAGCACCGATTCCTGCCCCATCTTTGCCCTCTCCCAGGCCGTTATCGGCGAGACGACCTGCGACGGCAAGAAGAAGATGTTCGAACTCATCTCCCACCGGAAGCCCATCCATGTGATGGACCTGCCCAACATGCCGGAAGGCCGGGGTGTGGGGGAACAGTGGCTTAAGACGGTGGAGAAATTGAAGGAATTTCTGGAAGAGACCTTTCAGAAGCGGATTACGGCGGCGCGGCTGGAGGATGAGCTCCGGGAGACCAACCGCAAAAGCAGCCTCATCGACGGATTTTTCGATTGCCTGACCCGGCATCCGCCGCCGGTCCGCTGGGAGGAGATATACGATGTCATCGCCCTTGATCCCGTATCCACCAGCGATGAGCTCCATACGCTGATGGAGGGGATCGACGAACGTCTAAAAGAGCGGATCGAAGCCGGGATCTGTTTCGGGGCTTCCTCTTCCCCCCGGGTCCTGGTGACGGGCTGTCCCATCGGCGGCGATGCGTTGAAGGTCCTGAAGATCATCGAGGAGGCCGGGGGCGTAGTGGTGGCCCTGGAGGCGTGCAGCGGCATGAAGGGCTATTCCATCCGCATCGAGGAGGGCACGGGAGATCCCCTGCGGGCGGTTGCCGCAGCGACCCTGAAGATACCCTGCTCCTGCATGTCTCCGAACCGGGGCCGCCTTGACCTCCTGGACGACATGATCGCCCGGTTTCATCCGGACGTGGTCATCGACGTGGTCCTCCATGCCTGTCACGGTTATAACGTGGAATCGTATTCGATAAGGCGGCATGTCCAGGACCGGCACGGGCTGCCGTTTTTGAAGGTCGAGACGGATTACTCCTCCGGGGACGTCGAGCAGATCCGGACAAGGGTGGAGGCCCTTTTCGAGAGCTTATAGGGGAACATCAGGACTTCATGAAAAATATGATTGTTGCGGACATTGCCGACGCGGCGGTGAACGGTGAAGTTGTGACGGCGCCATAAATAAGTTGTCGTAGCAGGAAAATTATTGCCCAATGGAGGGAGGATATATGGCTGAAAATGTAGCAAACGAAGAGTGGGCGCCGAAAATCGTTGCCATCGTCTGCAACTGGTGTACTTACGCAGGGGCTGATCTGGCCGGCATCAGCAGGATCCAGTATCCGCCGAATGTGCGCATTATGCGCGTTCCCTGCACGGGGAGAATCAACCCCTTTTACATCGTGAAGGCCCTGCAGGCCGGCGCCGACGGTGTGCTGGTGTCCGGTTGTCATCCCGGCGAATGCCACTATATCTCAGGAAATCTGGTGGCGCGCCGCAAGTTCGCGATGTTGAAAAGCTTCCTGGACTACATCGGGATAGAAGGAGACAGAACCACGTTTACCTGGGTTTCCGCCTCCGAAGGCGAGCGTTTTGCCCAGGTCATAAAGGGGGTGACGGCCAAGGTCCAGGCCCTGGGGCCGGCGAGCAAGCTGGTTAAGAAGCTTTAGGAAGAGAACAGCTTACGATAGATTGTCGAAACACCGCACATGTTGACAGGCAGCGAAGGAAACGATGCAAAGGTTTCGACGCCGTGATAGGGAGAGAAATGCACCTCGACGGGCGTTCCCATTAACCATCATGCCCGTTCCAGGCACAACAAAAAATGAAAACATCCGGCTATTTGTGGAAATTTTCCTATAAGGGGACATGAGTTTTACCTGCGTCGTCAGGTGCGGCGATGCGATGTGGAATAGGGGACCGATCCTCCTTTCAGAATGACCAATACATATGCGGTGCGGGCAAGGCGAGTCATGAATAAAATTGCCGCAAATACATATAGATGTTGACAAGAACCTTCGGGAAAATATAGATGAGCACAAGTTGTGATTTCAAATTGTCCGGCGTCAATGGTTGACGATTTTGCCGGAAACCCGCTTTTTTGATCCATTAACCCCGTCTTTCCGGCCGGAGAAAGGAGCAGAAAAATGAAGGTCAGCGTTCCCGTTCAGGAGTATGGCGAGTACAAGATCCGCTTGATGGAGGATTCCGACGCCCCGGCGGTGGTTGCCCTCTACCGGGCGGTTTACGGGGATCATTTTCCCATCAAGGAGATGTACGATCCCGACTACATTATCAGGCAGCAGGAGGAGGGTTTGATGTACCGCGTCGTGGCCGTGGACGCCGCCGGGAAGGTTCTGGCCCACCATGCCATGTACCGCCTGGAGGAAACCTACCACGGCCTGTATGAAGGGGGACAGGGTATGGTCTATCCCGAGCACCGCGGCAAGGGGTTCAGCAATGTCCTGCAGGATTATATCGGGCGGGTCCTGGGTCCCGCGGCAGGGCTGGAAGAATTTTGGGGCGAGTCGGTGACCAACCATGTAAAGATGCAGAAAGCCGCCCTATTTGTGGGCGTCAAGGAGACGGGAATCGAACTGGAGGTGATGCCCGCCGAGTCCTATGAGGCGGAAAAATCGGCTCCCGGACGGGTGGGCGCCGTGGTGTGCAACCTCGTCGTCAGGGAAAAGCCCCACAGGGTCTTTCTGCCCGCCCCCTATGCGGAGGTGCTGAAAAGGATCTATGAAAACGCCAAGAGGAAGCGTCAGTTGGAAGCCGCCACGGAGCCTTTGTCGGCGGCGGTCCAGACCCGCCACGCCGTTACCTACATCGCCAGCGCCGGGGTCTTGCGGATCAGCGTCTTTGAGGCGGGCGTGGACGTGGGGGAGATGATCGCCGGCCTGGTTGATAAATATGCCGCTGCCGGGGCGGTGGTGTTTCAGGTGCTTCTGCCCCTGGACAAGGCCTACAGCGGGGCGCTGACGGGGGCCTTGAACAAGCAGGGATTTTTCTTTTCCGCCCTGGTGATGCGCTGGTTCGATGCCGACGGCCTGTTGCTGCAAAAACTGGTGCACCCGACCGATTACGCTGTCATGCAGATCTATTCCGATTTTGCCAAGGATTTGCTTAAATTCATCGTCCAGGACCGCAGCCGGGTGGAGGCGTCGGCGGCTGGGTAGGAGGGTCTGCACATCCTGCCTCTGGTGTAAAAGAGGTAATTAGGAGGGCGGCATAATGAATCGGGATCCAAGTCCTCCGGGCGCCTTATTATGCCTACCATCATGGCTGTTCCTGGCACAACGAAAGATGTAAATATCCGGATAGTTGTGGTCATTTTAAAATAAAGTTGAATGAAGTTGCAAAAAGGCGGGCGGCATGAAGGAACGGACCCGTTAAACCGGAGCGGGGTGTTTGTCCCTGCAATGGAATTTCGAATGCTGTGTGTTAACGAGACGATGGAGTTTATGATGCTATTAATGCGGATGGCGGCGAAATAAAGAAGCCCCTCAAAGAATGCGCCTTCGTTTGAGGGGCTGAAGAGATCCGCCTATGCCGTCTTGTCTGCAGTCTGGAGTCCATCATTTGCATGCTTGGTCTTTCACGGGTGATCATCACCACTAAGACCCTGCGGTTTTCGTTTCGTTAAACGTCCAGTATAATAGACTCAATACGGGCATCGCAGATTCTCTATTCATCATTTTTTTTGGGTTCATCCTGTGAAAGAGCGTTTTCGATTATAATTTATCGATGCCGATTTAAAATGTCAAGGGGGAGACAGGGGGTGTCAAGAGTGAATAGAAATGTCCGGTTTTTCTGTTCTTTGATGGAAGCTGATTTAGAACAGGGGGAGACCGGCTTCGGATCTCCCGGTTATATGCGTCCCAGGAAGGTCTTGCCGAAGCAACGATAGTTGTTGATCATAACGGTTTCCACGGCGGGAATGACGCCCAGGGTGGTGTAGGCGTCTCATGACTTATCGCCTTGTTCTTCACGGCGGCCATTTTATGTCCCGATAGACACCGTCCCAGAATATATATTCCAGCTTTACTGCCGTTCTGTATGCCTGTTTCATTCGTTCCCGGGTCTCAATCGACGTCCTTGATGCATAAAGATCAATCAAATCCGCAAATTTCTTGGTATCGCTGGTTTCCCAGGATTGCTCGGCATAGCCGTCGATCCATTCCTGATATTTGTTGCCCTCTCTTTTTCCCGCCTTTTTCATGTCCACGCCGAGTTGATAATATATACGGTGACACGGCAACATGGCGATTAACCCGACCTCAAAAGGTTCAATTGCCGCGGTCTTGATAAGAAAGGAATTATAGAATTCAATGCTTGGATATGCGATGGCTGTGGAAAGGTCTTCGCTGGAGATATTGAACTTTTTAAAGTACCGATGGTGAATACCGGCTACTTCTTCATCGATGGCCTTAATTGAATCCAGAACGAATTTCGTTCCTTCTTCGTCGGGAGACCTGGAAAGCAAGATGCCGTATGTTTTCCTGAAATTTTGCAGGAAGAAATAATCCTGGATGATGTAGCTTTTAAAGATTTTTTCGTCGAGACTGCCGTTGGACAGCTCGCGGTTGAAGGGCATGTGCAATATTTGCTGATAATCGGCATAACCCAGTTTCCAAAGCTCTTCCGAAAAGCTCCCGGCATGGATCTTTCCGGGGAGGATCAGCAGCAGGCAAATCGATATTGCCGCGATCCGTTTCCAATGAACCCTCATGTCTATGATATGGAAGGAGAAAGGCGAAAATCTTCTGGTGGCCGAGGACTTTTTCATGGTAACCTCATCACGGAGACAATGGTGGACTCGTTCGGGAATACCTTGACGCAAGGCTTGCTGGGCGCGGATGTCCCTCCTTCCTGGTGGATTATACCGATGGCTTTTTCTCAGGCGGTATTCACGGGAAGGCAGGGTATAAAAACCTCGGCGAATAGTCAAGGATGACGGCATCGTAAAAAACCCTCGTGCCCCGTGGAGCGCCACGAAGCATTAAAATGGCATTTTAATGGTAATAATATTGCACCATCCTGTCTGAGCGCATGAGAGTTTCTCATCGAAAAACGGTCCCTACGATCGCGATCCTTGTGATGGTCCTGCTGCTGACGTCCTGCTTCCTGCCTGCCAGGCCCTTCGATGAACAAAATTGGCGGGCGCAAGTGGAGTCCGCGGACCCGGCGCTTCTGTATGCCCCGCATCTAAAAGACGGCCGCTTCTTTAATCCATGGATGCCCATGCAGAAGGACTTCCGTGATTTACTGCGCTGGCGGCTCTCCGAAAGGACCCCCTATTCTCCGGAGGAGGAAAAAAAGGTTCCCCCTGTCTTATCAGACCTCTCTGAGCGGATCCGGTCAACACCGGGCGATTTTATCGCCTGGATCGGTCATGCCTCGTATCTGATCAGAATCGCCGGGGTGTATTGGATTACCGATCCGATATTTTCAGAGCGGGCGCTCTTGCCGAAGCGTAAAACGCCTCCCGGTCTCTCCCTGGAGGTGTTCGCGGCCCTGCCCGGCAAGAAAAACGTGCTGATTTCCCACAGCCATTACGATCATCTGGATTCCGAAAGCATCCGGCTTCTCCCCGCTGACACGCGGGTCTATGTACCTTTGGGACTCAAGGCCCTGATGAATGATCTCGGAAAACAGGACGTGGTGGAAATGGACTGGTGGCAAGATGTTTCCTGCGGCGAGAGCTGCCGGGTGGTCTGTCTTCCCGCCCAGCACTGGTCAAGAAGGATCACTCAGGGCACCGATACAACCCTGTGGGCGAGTTTTCTTTTGGTGACCTCCGACCGGAAAATCTATTACGGTGGAGACAGCGGCTACTTTATCGGCTACCGGGAGATCGGACGCCGCTATCCCGGCATCGATTACGCCCTGTTGCCCGTCACCGCCTATGACCCGCGCTGGTTTATGCACTATGCCCACATGGATGCCCGTGAAGCCCTCGATGCCTTCCGTGACCTGGGATCCCGGTACTTTGTCCCGACCCAATGGGGAACCTTTCAACTGGGAGACGAACCGATCGGGCAGGCTCCGGCGGCGTTGTCCAAGGCGGCGCGATCCATCAACATCGATCCGGAACGGATTCTCTTCATGGGCATCGGCCAGCTTTTAACCATCGATGGTCGAGATCCTAAGTTGTAAAAGGCTCCTATCCCTTTACCGCTTCGATCTGACGATGCCATTCGGCAGCATCAAATTCGATAAATCAGGACCTAATTGTCACCTTGCACATTAATCTGATGCC
>Ga0302248_1000773_pt1 | contig 27841 bp, 16 predicted proteins | sample AAG_UR_Leu_MG_FD_193528 | JGI IMG/M metagenome (GOLD analysis project Ga0302248, IMG submission 193528) | Enriched activated sludge microbial communities from anaerobic digester in WTTP, New Holstein, Wisconsin, United States - AAG_UR_Leu | ecosystem: Engineered > Bioreactor > Anaerobic >... | reverse complement strand
CGGTCCGGCTGGTACCACCACCCGCCGCTCTCCAGCTGGGTCTGGGCGATCAGTCGGATGGCGTTCTGCAGCCGCTTCTTGATCTTGTCGTCCTGCGTCATCCCGTAGGCCTCGGCCAGGAAGAGCGTGGCGAAGCCGTGCTCGTACATCACCCCGTGCGAGGTCTGCGGGCCGTGCAGCAGGCCGGTGCGCGGCTGGCCGCACTTGACCATCCAGTCGATCACCTTCTCGACGTTCTTGGCGTACTTGCCCCGCCCGGGAACGTTGCCCTGCGCCAGGAAGGCCATGCCGCAGACCCCGGTGACCGCCGCGTTGGCCCCGGCACCCTGGCCTCCGAAGCTACCATCCCGGTCCTGGTTGCGGGCCAGGTAGTCCAGCCCCCGGGTTATGGCCGTGATCACCTCCGGAGTCAGCTCGTCGCCGGCCAGCGGCTCGACCGAACGGTCCTCGCCGGCTCCGGCCGGCAGCGCGGCGGCCAGCGCCAGAACCAGGCAGGAGCCCAGCAGCAGATCTCTCGCGGCCATCGTTGCACTCCTCTCAGAGCATCCGGGCGCGCTTGCGCAGCACCCATTCGGCGATGATCACCAGGCTGAACAGCGCGAACAGCCGCCAGTTGTCCCACAGCGGATGCTCGTGCGGCACGGACGTCTTGCGCTCCGGCTCGGTGATGAGCTTGTCCAGGTCCCGGAACTGGTCCATGGACAGGAACTTCCCGTCCTTGGCGCCGCACGCCGCCATCTCCGTCAGCAGGGTCTCGTCCATGCGCGGATCTTCGTACTCCAGCTGCGGGAGCTTGACCTCGAAGTCGCACTCGCCTCCGCGCTCGGCGCCGCCCTCGACCGGAGCGATCCAGGCGTGGTAGCGTCCACGGGCCTTCGGGGCGATCTGCCCGGTGTAGCGTCCATCGACGCCCGGGACCTTGGCCAGCTTCACCAGCATCTGTTCGCCGCGGCCCTCCATGGTGTAGTGTACGGTGACGGCCTCTCCCTTGTAGGGCTGGAAGTTGCCGGTGCCCGCCACCGGCACCTTGACCTCCGCGGTCACGGTCACCCGGTCTCCAAGGGAGTAGGCCGGCCAGTCGGTGGCCAGGAACGAGGTCTTGGCCTTGCCGCCCCGGGCCGAGGCCAGGTACTGGATGGCCTGCGCATAGAAGCGGTAGAAGTAGCGGTCGCCGCGGCCGAAGCGCCAGCGCCAGAACTCGTCGGTGCCCACGAACATGCTCAGGCCGGCCCCGTAGCGCTGGGTCACCACCAGCGGACGCTCCTTGCCGCCGGCCCCGTCCCCCGGGTCGGGCGGACGGACCAGCAGCACCGTGGCGGTGCTTTTCGCCTTGGACACCGGCAGATACCAGAAGAAGCCGGGCAGCCCGCCCTCCTTGTCACCCCGGTTCCAGAGCGCCTGGTTGGCGGACTCCTCGTTCTCCAGCCTCATCACCGGGCTCTGCCAGCCGTTGGGCGTGACCTTAGGCTTGAACGGCTCGACGATGGTCCGGCCGGCCATGGAGAGGATGAAGGCGTCGTCGGACGGGTCGATGACCACGGGGATGAGCGGGGAGAGCGGCTTGCTGGCCGCATCGCCGAGATACTTCATCGGAGCATTGCGCTGCCCCGCGATCATCATGAAACCGCCGCCGTTCTCCACGAACCGCTGGGTGAGCCTGAGCTGTTCATCGGTGAAGATCTCCGGGGACACGTCCCCGAAGATGACCACGTCGTACTTGGAGAAGAGCTCCTCCTCGTTCTTGGGATAGGCCTCAATCGGGTAGTTGCCGTCATAGAACCAGGTGCCGTCGCCCTGGGCCAGCAGCGTGGTCACCTGCAGCGTATGGTCGCGCATCATGGCGTGCTTCAGGAAGCGGTACTCGTAGCGGGGCAGGTCCTGCCCCTCGACGTAGAGAACCTTGATGGTCCCCTCGATGACCGTCATGGTGTGGACCAGCCGGTTGTTGTCCTCGACCAGCTCACCGGGCTTGGCCTCCACCTCCACGGTGTAATCGGCCTTGCCCTTGTCCTCATCCTTGGGCTTGAACCGCAGTTCGACATCGAAGGCCTTGCCGTCCTCGGGCAGCAGGAAATCCTTCTTGGTGTCCAGTATCTCCTTGCCGCGGCGCAGGACCACGTTGACCTTCTGTCCGGCGAAGCCCTTCTGCACCATGGTGGCCGTGAACTTGGCGAAGTCGCCGGCGTAGGCACGCTCGGGGGCCTCGACCCGGCGCACCTCCAGGTCCAGGATCCGGCGGTCGCCAATGCCCACCGGGAAGAGCGGGATGCCCCTGGGCCCGGCCAGCTTGGCGGTCTCCCGCGGATCGTCGCCGGCGTTGCTGCGCCCATCGGTCAGCATGACCACGCCGACCACGGTCTGCCCGCGCATGTCGTTGAGCACCTTGCGCAGGCTGTCACCCAGGCGGGTCTCATTGCTGCCCGGGCGGTCGGCCAGGCTGGCGCCGGGGTCGACGGTCTCGTCGGGGGATGGCTCGGCACCGGGAGACTTGGCATACTCCGGACGGATGTCGTTGTTGAACTCGTAGAAGCGCAGGTTGTAGCGGCTGCCCAGACCGGTCTGGCGCGGATCGGTGTCCCGGCCCGAAAGCAGCGCGTTGACCCGGTCCATGCGGGAGAGCTTGGCCAGTTCCTCGCGGCCCATCTTGGCGCGCTCCACCTTGTCCGGAGACACGTAGTCGGCCGGCAGCGCGTCGCGGGCGCAGGCCACGTCCGACTTGCGCACCGTCTTGCCGGCGTCGTCCTTGGTCTCCTCCTCCGGGAAGCGGTCGCGCAGGTTCATGGACTGGGAGGTGTCAACCATGAAGATCACGTAGGGCCGGTTCAGCTCCACCTGGTGAACCGAGAGGATCGGCTCGCAGAGCAGGAAGATCAGGAGGGAGAGCACCAACACGCGCAGCGCGGCCAGGAAGATCCGGAAGGCGCGGCTGATCGGCCGGCCCTCCTTGCGGTAGATCACCGCGCTGTAGATCAGCCCGCCGAGCAGGACCAGCAGCACCACCCAGAGGGCGCCGGCCCAAGCCGCGCCCATGCGGATGGACCACTCGGCCCCCGGCTTGAGCACGCTCGGATCAAGCCCCAGGACTTTCTGAAGGATCCAGTGCACGTTAACCCCCTACCACCGATTCCGGCCGAAGAACCAGGCCAGGAAGGTTTCTGCCACGGCCAGGACCAGAACGGTCCAGGCCAGGGTGCGCCAGAACTCGCGCCCCACCACCCGGCCCTTGATGGTCTCGCCCAGCTTGTCGGGGTCGGAGATCACCAGGAAAGCCGGCTCCTTGACGGACTTGGAAACCTCGTCGGCCTCGATCCGCGCCAGGTTGGACTCGGCGGCCGGCATCTGGGCCGCGAAGATCTCCCTGGGGCGGTCCTCGCCGACCACCAGCAGCTTGTAGGCACCGGCCCAGCGCACGCCGGAATCCTGCGGGCCGGCGTAGCTGAAGGTGCCGTCGCTGTCCGGCCGCTTGGAGGTCTTCTCCGCCTCGCGGCCCTCCGGCGGGATGACGGACACCTCCTTGGTCATGTCCTCGGGCGGCCAGGGAATGCTGAACCGGCCGCCGACCTCCAGATTGTGCCGCGCCCCGCGCGGCCTGACCAGGTGGTAGACGAGTTCGTGCATCAGCGGCAGGTAGACCCCGTGTTCGGGCAGGTCGTTCCAGTACTTGTCGGCCGTGGTGGTGACCAGGGCCACCTTGCCCTGACCGTACTCGCGCACCACGATGGCCGCCTCGCCGTTGTCGTAGCGCAGCGGCACGTGAACCGTCGAGGCCACCGGGGCTTCCTTCTTCCCGTCCTTGCCCTTCTCCCCGTCCGCCTCCTTGGCGCCCGCAGCCGGCCCGCCCTTCCCCGCTGCCTCGGCCGCACCGGCGGGATCAGGCGGCTTGGGAGCCGCGGTCGGGCCTCCGGCCTTGGCCGGCTCGGCCACCTCGCAGCGGTAGCGTTTGAAGACCCGCACGTTCCGGAACAGGCTGCGGAAGCTGCGCCCCACGTTGGGCAAGAAGGCGTCCGCGGCCGTGTCCGGCTGCAGGGAGACGAAGGGGGCGTCGTTGCGCCCAGCCTCGCCCTGGGTCACGGTCAGCTTGGCCGGAAGCAGCGGATCGTCGCCGGCAAAGAGCATCTCGTTGTAGAGCTCAGGGTCAACCCGATCGCCAACGAAGATGAGCAGCGCCCCGCCCTCCCGGACGAAGCGGCGCAGCTGGGCGGCCTTGTTCTCGTTGACCGCCGGCACGTTGGCCAGGACCACCATGTCCAGCCCCTCGAGCTGGGCCTCCGGCAGGCCCTCGTCGCTGATCACCGAAGGGCTGATGATCGACGGGGAGCGCACCCCCTGGGAAGCCAGGTGCTGCGGCACCTTGGGAGCCAACACCCGCAGGAGCAACCCGGTCTCGCTCTCCAGGGCCGTGGACTTGATCTCGCCGTCGACAGCCAGGAGCTTGAGGCTCTCGATCACCGGCACGGCCATGGGCCGCCGGTCATCGGACGACAGACGGTCCGGCTCGATCCCGGCCGACACCCAGTGCGGCCCGGCGGTCTCGAACTGATAGGAGAAGCTCACCGAGCCCTCCCGGCCGGCGGCGATCTTCTGGATCAGCGCGGAGGAGACCCGCTCGCCATCGACGCTCAAGGCCACCGACAGGTCGTTGAGGTCCTTGTCGGTGTTGTTCTGCACGCGGGCCTTGAAGGCCACCAGGCTCTTGGCCGCGATGATCGGGGTGTCGGATTCCAGCCCCACCACCGCGGCGTTCTGGGCGTCCTTGACGCCCACGTCGATCAGGTAGACCGGCGGCAGGCCCCGGTTGGGGTTGGCGTTCTTGTACTCGGCCACCGCCTTCTTGAGCTCGTCGAGGTTGCGCACCTTGCCGTCGTTGGCCCCGCCGACCTCCAGCCAACCGCAGCGGGTCATGTCGGTGATGAGGAAGATCTCCCGCCGCGGGCTGCTGGTGCTCTCGGCCAGGAGCCGCAGGGCCTTGGCCAGCGACATGGGCACGTTGGTCCCGGCCTCGGACAGCTCGGTCGAGTCGACGTCGCGGTAAACCGCGTTGATGTCGCTGGAGGCCTTGACGCGCACCCCGGCCTGATCGGTCATGGCCACCAAGGTGACCTTGTCGCCGGGGGACAGCTCGGTCTTCGACGCCAGTTGCCGGGCAACCTCCTTGGCGCGGTCGAAGCACGTCTTGCCGCCGGGGGAGTACCCCATCGAGAAGGAGGTGTCCAGCACGACCACCCGGTGCAGTTCGCTCTTGCCGCCGATGCCCAGGAAGCCGCCCTCGTGCATGACCATCCGGGCCAGGGCCAGGGCCAGCAGGACCAGGATCAGGATCCGGATGATGAGCAGGATCAGGTCCTCGATCTGCAATCTCCGGGCGCTCTTCTTGAAGGCGGCCAGCAGCCAGTGCATGGCCGCCCAGGTCACCTTCTTGTAGCGCTGCCGGTTGAGAAGGTGGATGATGACCGGGGCCGATCCCACGGCCGTGCCGGCCAGCATCCAGGGGTGAATGGGCTCTATCAAGTCTAGGCTCCCTTGTCCAGCTTGTCTGCGGCCTTCACTTGGTGCGGGTCGACGCCCTGGTCGCCAGATAGGCGGTCAGGGCGACATCCAGCGGCTGGCTGGTGTTCATCACTGCGTAGTCGATGCGGGTGTTGAGGCAGCCCTTCTTCATGGCGGCGACGAACGCCTCGTACTCCTCGACATAGGCCTTACGCAGCGACGGAGGGTCCACGATCAGCTCTGGCCAGCTCTCCAGCCCAAGGAACTTGGTCATGTCCTTGAACGGGAAGCGGGTCTCGGCGTCATCGAGCACGTGGAAGACCAGCACCTCATGCCGCTTGTGGCGGAAATGCTGCAGCCCACGCAGTATGTTCTCGGCGTTGTCGAAGAGATCGCTGATCAGCACCACCAGGCCGCGGCGCTTAACCCGCTCGGCCAGATCGTGGAAGATCAGGTTCATGTCCGTCTTCTTCTCGGGCACAATCTGGCAGAGTTCGTAGAGAACGGTCCGGAGTTGCGCCGGACTGGCCGAGGACGGCACCATCTTCTTGATGGCGTTGTCGAAGAGGGTCAGACTGACCGCGTCCTGCTGGCGCAGCAGCATGTAGGCCAGCGTGGCCGCGATGTAGCAGCCGTACTCCAGCTTGGTCATGTGCCCTGGCGAGGCGTAATTCATGGACTCGGAGGTGTCGAGGATGATGTGGCAACGGAGGTTGGTCTCCTCCTCGTACTCCTTGATGTAGTAGCGGTCCGAACGCCCGAAGACCTTCCAGTCCATGTGCTTGAGGTCGTCGCCCGGCGCGTACTCGCGGTGCTGGGCGAACTCCACGGAGAACCCGTGGTAGGGCGAGCGGTGCATGCCCGAGATGTAGCCCTCGACCACCAGCCGGGCGCGCATCTCCAGACGCGAGGCCTTGCTGAGGGTCTTGGGATCCAGGTATTTCCGGGCCGCCGCAGCGTCGAGCTTGGCCATCTTGATCTCCGCCGGAGAGCCGGCATTCGGGGCTCAGGCCCGGCCAGGCGTTGGCCCGGCCGGGAGCGTCAAGGGCAGGTTCCCTAGCCCTGCTGGGTCTCCAGCACCTTGGGGACCCGCTTGTCCTCGAGCGCGGAGCTCTCGGCCGACGGCGTGGCCTCGATGAGCTTGTCCACGATCTTGTCGGGGGTGATGCCCTCGGCTTCTGCGTTGAAGTTGGTGATGATGCGGTGGCGGAGCACCGGATGGGCCACGGCGCGGACGTCCTCGCAGGACACGTAGTAGCGGCCGTTGAGGATGGCCCGGGCCTTGCCGCCCAGGATCAGGTACTGGCAGGCGCGCGGCCCGGCGCCCCAGGAGACCATCTCCTTGATGAAGGAGGGCGCCTCCGGGCTGTTGACCCGGGTCTGGCGCACCAGCTTCATGGCGTAGCGGATGACATGCTCGGCCGCCGGCACGCGGCGCACTATCTCCTGAAGGGCCAGGATGTCCTGGGCCCCGAGGATCTTCTTCAGGTCCGGCGTCCACATGGCCGTGGTGGAGCGGACAATCTCGTACTCCTCGTTCTCGGCCGGGTAGTCGACGAATATCTTGAACATGAAGCGGTCGAGCTGGGCCTCGGGCAGCGGGTAGGTGCCCTCCTGCTCGATCGGGTTCTGGGTGGCCAGCACGAAGAACGGGTCGGGCAGCCGGCGGGTCTGCCCGGCCGTGGTGACCTGGCGTTCCTGCATGGCTTCCATCAGCGCAGCCTGGGTCTTGGGCGGCGTGCGGTTGATTTCGTCGGCCAGAATGATGTTGGCGAAGAGCGGGCCGGGCACGAAGTTCATGGTCCGCTCGCCGGTGTCCTTGTTCTGCTGGAGAATCTCGGTACCGGTGATGTCCGAAGGCATCAGGTCGGGAGTGAACTGGATGCGCCGGAAATCGAGGGTCAGGACCCTGGCCAGCGTGCTGACCAGCAGCGTCTTGGCCAGCCCCGGAACGCCCTCCAGCATGCAGTGGCCACGGGAGAAGATGGCGATAAGCACTTCCTCGACCACCTTGTCCTGGCCGACGATGACCTTGGCCAGTTCCTTCTTGACCACACCGTAGGCCTCGGCCAGCTTCTTGACCGCCTCGATGTCCTTGCTGGAAACTTCCTTGCTCACGCTGGGAACTTGCTCAGGCATTGCCGCCTCCTAAAAGGGGCCGCGACAGCGGCCCTGCCACAACGCAACCGCCAGACATGCACCTAATGATCTTGCCGGGGATGGACGCCATCCCCCGAAGTTCCTGGGGTGAGTATAGCCGCGGGCTCACAGGCGGCAAACCCCTATTTCCCGACGGGCGCGGGGGCCGGAGCTGGAGCCGAAACCGGCGCCGGTGCCGGCACTTGGGGCCTGGGCGGCTCGGGAACGGCGGGGCCCGGAGCGGGCTGGTCCGGCTTCGCTTCACCGGGCTTGAGACGCTCTATCTCGCCATTGCCCCCCACGTAAAGCAGCAGGTCCTGCTGCACGGAGAGTTGTCCGACCCGGCCCATGGGCTGCGAGTAGAGCAGCTTGCCGGAATCCAGGGCCCAGACGCGCACCTCTGAGGCCGCCCCGCCCCCGAGTTGCAGTGAACCGGCCACATGCGCCGCCCCAGCCACCAGGGCAGGCGGCTGCGTGTTGAGTGGCAGGTCTGAGCGCCACAGAAGTTTGCCGCTGGCACCGTCGAGAGCCAGCACGGTAGGCCTGCGCGCCTGATGATCGTATATGGATACCGCCAGCTTCGCAGTGCCTTTGGGAACGACCGGGGCGGACGCACCGTAGGGTGAGCGCCCCACGGCCGCCTGATAGTACCCACTAAACTCCTCCGAGGACCAAAGACGCTTGCCAGTCTGCACCGACCAGCTCGCGAACCGGACCTTGTTGCGTCCTGCGTTGCGGTCAATGACCGGTTCAACTATGACCACGCGTTCATCGTCGACCGCCACCAGGGTGGGCATGGAACCGACCGCCGCACGCCACTTGAGCTTGCCCGTGGTCAGTTCGTAGCAGTCCAGGGAGTTCTGGCTGGGCACCATGAGAACGTCGCCCTGGACCTGCATGACCTGGCCCCAGCCGTTGATGCCGATCTCATAGTGCTTCCGGCCATCCGCGAGATCGTAGGCAGTCACCTTGCGGTTGCCGCGCATCTGATCCTGGGAATTGATAACCAGCAGCCCTTCGGCGATCAGGGCGGACAGCACGTTGCCTCCGCCAAGCTCGGTGGACCACACCTGCTGGCCGGCACCCTCGTCCAGCGCCACCACGGTCTGCTTGAAATCCTGCCGGCCGAGTTGCGGGTTGAAGGACATCGAGCTGGCGACTGCCACCACCATGCCCTCTCCGCCCGCCAGGAACACCTGATTGTTCCCGCCCCACTGCGGATTGACCTGCTGCATCGGCAGTTCACGCTCCCACATCACCTGCCCGCTGCCGGCCGCCAGACACCGAAGCTTGCTGCCGGAGCGCACCAGTACCGAGCCGGGCAAGGCCAAGGCGGGCGTGCCACCCATCATGTGGGGCTGGGCCTCTTCCGTGTTCTTCCAGGCCAGCTTGCCGCTGGCGGCATTGATGGCCGAAACCGTGACCTGGTTGCGCCCCTGATTGTCCATGGACATGCACAGGGCCAAGCCTTCCGGCCCGCCCGCAGAGGGATCAGACGGCACCAGCCAGGTATTGCCAGCGCCCAGTGAGGTCTTCCACGCGGTGGTCAGCGGAGGGGTCAGGTCCGGCATTCCCGAAGACGTCCCTCCATCCGGCACCTTGACGCCGGCCAGCCGGTCGGCGACGAAATCCTTGACCGTCCATTTGCGGCCGTCGAGTTCGAAAGCCTTTTCGGGGGCGCTCCGGGCAAGACGGTTGAGCATCCCACGGCAGAGCGACTCCATGCCCTGGGCCCGGTAGACCATGGCCAGGCGCGCCCGGACCTCGGGTTCGCGGTCCGACCCCGAACGCCTCCAGAGATGCTCACGAAGGCTGACGGCAGCATCGGCCGGCTTGCCGGCGGCCAGGGCCAGTTCCCCGGCCAGGATCAGCGCCGGAGAGACCGCCTGGCTGTTCGGATACTCCTTGACGACCCGCTGGACAAGGGTCAGGCTCTTCTCGCCGCGGGCCTTGCCCAGCAACGCCTCGGCCTCCCCGTCGAAGCGGGCATAGACCTCGCGGCCCTTCTCCTTGATGAGCCTGTCGATCTGCACCTGGGCGAAGCGCCCGGCCTGCACCTCACCGGCTCCAGCCCGGGAATAGCCCTCCTCGGACAGCTTGGAGGAGATGACCGCGTGGTATTCGGCGACCGCGCCCGGGAGATCGCCCAGGGACTCCCGGCACTGCGCGAAGCGCATTTGGCCGATCATCTCCTCGTTGGCGGAGGTGCGATAGTTGTGGGCATCGCGGTAGTTCTTCAGTGCGTCTTCGAACCCCCGGTCCTTCTCGGCAGCCCGGCCCAGGCGGGAGTAGGCCTCCCAGACCTGCTTGCGGATAGTGTTGTCCAGAGGCACCCCGCCCTGGTTCTCACCGGGCTTGACCCGCTCCAGGGCTTCCTTGAACAGAGCAATGGCCTCGGGATACTTCTCGGCCGAGAAGTGCACCTCGGCCAGTTCGGCCCGCGGGCCGGCGGCCTCGGGAGTGGTCTCGACCTCCTTGCGGAGCTTCCCGACGATGTGATCCCAGGCATAGTACCCGGCCACGGCTTCGGCTCCGACGCTCACCATGATATCGCCGGAGATCACCAGGTTGCCGCTCTCGGCCTCGCCCTGCTTGAAGAGGTAGGTGGCCTTGAGCGCGCCGGTGGCCAGATCGAAGCGCTGCAGGGCCTTCTTGGTGGGAATGATGACAAAGTCCTGGCCGACCAGGCCAAGCCCGGTGCCCTCCGAGTTCAGGGAAACCGACCAGAGCCTCTTGCCGTTGAGCGCGGAGAGGGCCACGACTTCCTTGCTGCCGGAGAGGACCAGGCGCCCGCTGCTCAGCCCGACCACATGGCTGAGTTCGCCGCGGCGGGCCTTCCACTTGAGCTTGCCGGTGGCCAGGTCCATGGCCAGAAGTTCACCGCAGTCCTGCGGCGCAGCGTAGACCATGCCCCCTTGGATGATCGGCGGACACGCCGCCCAGGTATTGGGGATCTGGACCGCCGCGCGTCCCATGGCGGCGGCATTTCCATCCTTGGGCGAACCGACATCCAGGCGGTCATAGAGATACACCCAGACCAGCTGGCCCGAGGCGGCATCAAGCACGCCAAGCGCGCCTGCATTGGTGGCCAGAACCGCCAGGCCCTCCCCCACCGATGCCGGTGGGCAGTCCTCAGTGATCTGGGTCTGCGCATAGTACTGCCCGGCCGAGAGCGGCTGGGCGGCGCAGACGAAGGTCCTCCAAGCCAGGCGACCGCTGCCTGCATCGAAGCTCAGAAGGTGGACATCGTTTATGGACCCGCGCTTGACCGCCGGGCAATACACGTATCCGCCGGAGTAGACCGGCGTACCGACCAGGTCGACGGTCTTGAGGAATTCCTGGTCGACCTTCTCGTCGTTGCGTCCGGACTCCCAGATGAGCTTGCCGCTCTCCATCCCGTAAGCGCGCAGCACGACGCCGGAACCCGGCTGCCCCCTGCCTTCCATGCCGAACGTGTTGCGCCGCGCCGGATTGGGCTGGCCGATGCACACGTAGACACGACCATCACCCAGGGCCGGCACGACCTGGCGGGTGACCGGGAGGTTGTCGCTGGCCGACTGCAGCGGCGCCTTCCAGACCACGGAGCCGCTCATGGCCCGGACGGCCGTGACGCTGCCATCACCGGCCAGGACAACCGTCCCACCGGCCGCCACGGGGTGGCGCTTGGGCGGCTGGGCGGGCATCGATCCGGGGTTCACCCCGTAATTCCGCATCATCTGCTCATTGGCGATGCCGTCCTTGGCCAGCTTGCGCTGCCAGCGGCAGACGCCCGCGTCAACGAAATGCGTCGCAGAGACGGCCCGGGAGCTGTCTCCGCCGATGGTTGGCCACCAACCTTCCCGACCGGCGGACACGACCTGGCCTGTCCCCTGGGACGCTGTCGTCAGGCGTTTCTCCAACTCCTCGGCGGCCAACACTTCGGACCCGCCCATACGCATCTTGGTGAGCCCGGCCACCATCTTGAGTTGGCCAAGAAGTTCCGCCGCCTCAGCCAGGCGACCGCTTTCTACCGACACCGCCGCGGCACGGGCCAGCAGGGCAGCCCGCGACCCTTCGGACCATTCCGGGTAGTCGGCCAGCAGACGCCGCCAGTAGAAAACCGCCCGCCCCGGTTCGCCCTTGGCCCTGGACATCTCTCCCAGCAGGAACAACGCACGCGGAGCGGCGTCCAGCAACGGGTACTCCGCCGCCACCCTCTCAAGTGCCGGCTCATCGGAGGCCGCGGCGGCCCGCAGATAGGCACGGTCGGCGTCAGCGCCCTTGAGAACCCGGTAGATCTCCCGGCCCTTGGCCGGCATGGCCGCAAGTTCGCGCTGGATCAGAACCCGGACGGGCAGCCCGAGACGCTCGTTCTGCCGGAACACCGTGTGCCCGTACTTGCGTGCCGCTTCGAGATACTTGTCGATGGCCAGCCGCCAGTTGTCGCTCTCGCGGGCCCGCCAGGCAGCGCGGATCATCCCCGCGACCTCGTCATCCTCCTCCAGATAGACGCGGGGGTCGAACTCCTCCTCCTTGGGTTTTCCGCCCTCAGCACCGGCGGGTTCGCCGGCCGGAGCAGAAGCCGCCGGAATGGCCAGCATGCCCAGGCTGAAGAGCAACGAGACCGCAAGCAATCTTCTGCTCATGTCACGCTTTCCCCGTTTGATCAGCATGGTGTCCTGGTGAACCTGGAAACAGCGCCATAGCGGTAGTTGAACCCAACGACAAAAGACCGGTCACAACAATATTAAGCAAAAAGTCCGATAAAACCAGCTGCCCAGGAGCCGCCCCGGATCCCAGACACAAGCCGCATCAATGCGCCGGTTGCGCCTCAACAGCTGGCGGTCTGACCTTGTCCTTGTCCTCAGCCGCTCCGGAGAGCAGGCCGAAAGCGTTTCTGTCGGATATGTCGCACGGAGGCCGCACCCGGGTACCGCCGGCATCGGTCACCACGGACACCTCCTTGCCGGCCGAAACGCCCAGGCCGCCGCCGGCAGCCCTCCCGGCCTCGGATGCGGCCACGCCGGTCAGTCTCGCGCTGCCCTGCAGGACCGCCAGGCGGACTGATTCGTCGCGGCCGAGTTCGACCAGCCCAACGGCTCCCGCGCGACCGGTCTCGACGCGCCAGGAGCCGACGGCGATGCTGACCGTCTTGTCGCCCGGGGAGGCCGGCACGTGAAAGACCAGACGCCCGCCCTTGAGCACAGGACCGGCCGGCCCGAAGACCATCGACCCGCTGCCCCTCAGCACCAGGACGGTCGGGGAAAGCCCGCCGGGCAGCTCCAGCTGGGCGGCGGACCCGCCGTCGCAGAAGACCTCCTGGGAAGCCTCCAGATCGCGCCGCCCGCGCAGGTCAAGCCTGGCCCCGCCGGGCTGAACGAGCTCGACGCGCCCCTCGACCGCAACGCATACGGCAACAGGAGCTCGCCGCGGACCGGCGTCGGCCGCGGAACGGTCTTCACGGCCGAAGTACCAGTAGGCCAGGGCCACGGCGCCGCCGCCCAGCAGGGCCGCGGCGATCAGGCCTAGGATCCACAGGGCCACGGGCCCAACCGCCCTCCCGGACTCCGGCGCCGCGGTGGAGGCCTTCTCCAGCAGCCGCCGCCGGGCGTTGTCGGAGGACCTGACCCCCTCCCAGTGCCTCACGATCCTGGAGAGGCCCACCATGACGTTGCTCTTCGCGGCACAGGCGGCGCAGTCCTTGAGATGGCCCTCGATCGCGGTCATCTCCTCGACGGAGAGCTCCCGGTCCTGGAACGCGGAGAGCAGATCGTTGACCTCTTCGCATTTCACAGCGACACCTCCGTGACTTCCGCCTGGCGGCATCAGCCGCCGCCCTTGGCGGCCTCCAGGAACCGCAGCGCCTCGCGCAGATTCTCGCGGGCGCGCTTGACGCGCATCTTGACGGCGCTGACGGTCACGTCGCCGAGGATCTCGGCGACGTCCTTGTAGGGCAGGTTCTGGCGCTCGACCAGGATGAGCGTGACCCGCTGGTCGCGCGGCAGGGCCTCGATGGCCCGCTCGATGAGCCGGCTGGCCTCGCGGCGCTCCGCCTCGGTGATCGGCCCGGGGTCGTCAGTGGCCATCTTCTCGACGATGCGGGTGGCGTCGGGGTCGGCGTCCATCGGCCCGTCGAGCGACACCATCTTGCGGAGCTTGGCCTTCTTGGCCTCGTTGATGCACAGGTTCGCCGCAACGCGGTAGAGCCAGGTGGTGAACTTGGCCACCGGCTTGTAGCTGCGGGCGTTGCGGTACACCCGCATGAAGACCTCCTGCATGAGGTCCTCCGCCTGGTCGCGGTCCCGGCAGAACGCGTAGCAGAACGTGGTCACCGAGTTGGTGTGCCGGTCGACCAGGATCTCGAAGGCGTCGGCCTGCCCGCGCCCGACCCGGGCCATGAGCGCCTCGTCGGTCTGGGTGCTTAGTATCTCGCTCTTGGGCGGCCCGGCCTTCGGATCCGGCAAGCTGGGGCTCCGATCAGGCCTTCCGGCCGCTGGCGAGTTTCCTGGCCACGTAGGGCATGAGCCCTCCGGCATCGATGAGCTTCCGCATCGGCTCCGGATAGGGCGCCCCCTGCAGGGTCACGCCGCCGGCCCGGAAGACGCCCTTGGCCAGGTCGAGTTCGCCCTCGCCCCCGTTGGCCAACCGGCTGGCGCCCTGGCACTCGACGATGGGCAGCCCCACGTTTATGGCGTTGCGGAAGAAGATCCGGGCGAAGCTCTCCGCCACCACGGCCGAAACACCGGCTGCCTTGATGGCCACCGGAGCGTGCTCACGGGATGAACCGCAGCCGAAGTTCTTGCCCGCGACGATGAAGTCCCCGGCCTTGACCTTCTTGGCAAAACCGGCGTCGGCGTCCTCCATGCAGTGGGCTGCCAGCTCCTTGGGGTCGCTGGTATTCAGGTATCTTGCCGGAATGATCTCGTCGGTGTTGACGTCGTCGCCGAAACGCCACACCCGTCCGCGCAGAACCGCCACAGGGGCCTCCTTCCGGGGACCGCGCCGGGCCGGAACCGCGGCCCGCAACCATTCGCGGAGCTTACCATCCCGGCGGCGGAGATGCAAGTGTCCGGGACGGGCATGAACGCGGGAACCGCCCAGGGACGGCCTTCAGCCCTTGGCCCACTTCCTGGTTCGGGTGTTGAACTCGAATCGGCCGCGCCCCTTGACCGTGAAGGCCACGCCGGCCTCGATGAGCTCGACCTTCTCGACCGCCGCCTCCACCAGATCCATGTCCAGATTGATGACGATCTGGCTCCATGCCCTGGTCCGCCGGTCATAGCAGAAGGCCCCCCGGTCGGTGCCGGCCCAGACCATTTCCGCGCCCATGGCCAGTCCCGCGACGGTGACGTCGGTCCGGCCGATCAGCTTGATGAAGTCGCCGAAGCCGGCCAGGCTTCCGTCGGCCGAGTTGTGCACGAAGACGAACTTCTTGTCCACGGCCATCCAGGTCAGCGCCGGGGCCACCGGATCGTCCCGGGCCCAGAGCACCTTGCCCTCCCGACCAAGCCTGGCCATCGCGGCCTCCCTGGTCAGGCTGGCGCCCGGCCCGGGCCCCGGACCGGGGTCCGGGATGGGATCAGGCCCTATCCCAGGCGGGAGCGGCCGGGGCTGAGGCTGAACCGCCGGACGCCGCCCCAGCGAGGACAGCAGGTCCCGTAACCGCTGCCTGGCTACCGCGTCATCCTCGCGGCGGTAGGCCCCCTCAAGGACATCGGCCACCTCCATGCCGGCCAGGGTGACCAGACTGCCCGCAGCGGCCATGCGCACCGTCCGGTCCGGGTCGGAGAGCAGTTTCTCAAGCGCCGGCCGAACTTCGGGGGCCGTGTGGGCAGCCAGGAGCTCGGCCAGCTGGGCCCGGGCGGGACCATCCGCTGCGCCCAGACCGGCAAGGAGAACCGGCGTCGCATCGGCTCCGGCTGCCCGGCAGGCGCAGAGCACTGCGGGCATCAGCTCAGGCCTGCCAGCCCAATCGGCGGGGCTGCCCGCCAGGTGTTTCCGGCCCCTCTCGTCGCCGAGGACGGTCAGGGCCGCAGCGGCCAGAACCTTGAATCCGGCGGAGGCGCCGGCTCTGCCCAGAATCGACGCGCCCAGGACGATGGCGGCGTCCCGCTCGCCCCCCCCCGCTGAAGCCGCCACGGCGCTAACGAAGAGCCCGCGCGAGGCGAAGAACGGGGGCAAGGTCCCGGCCGGGGCGTTCTCGGCCTCGGCGCGCAGAGCCGCCAGCTCAACGTCGAGCGAACCAGGAGCGGCCACCGTCCTGGCGATGTCCAGGAGCCCCGCAACCGCGCGGTGCTGGCCGTTCCTGGCAAGCTTCTCCGCCGCTTCGGCCAATTTGCGGCCGTCATCACGAAGCACGGCTGCTCCGGCATCGGCGCCATCCGGCAGCCGCCAGGCACAGAGGGACCGGACCGCCGAGCCGGTCAGCGCCAGCGCCATGGCCGGAGCCTCCGGGCAGCTGACCGGCCTGGCCTCTGGAGAGGGCGCCGACGCCCACCACGCCACTCTGCCCGTAGCTGGCTCCAGCGCCACCAGCGCGCCGCCCGCGGCCCACAGCACCCGCTTTCCGGCCATGGCGAGCCGGACCTCGGCCGCCGTCCCGACACTCTCCGGGTTGGACGGAGGCGGCAACACCGCCCGCCAGACCGCATTGCCGTCGGAGATCGCAAGACCTCTGAGGACCGCCCCGCGGGCAACGACCAGCGTGCTCTCGGCCAGGGCCATCGCCATCTCCCCGCCTTCCGCGCGCGGCACCGCATAGGTGCGGGTCCAGAGGCTCCGCCCGCCGCCAGCCTCCAGCAGGCGCATGGTGTCGGTCCCCGGCTCGCTCTCGCCGAACGCCACCACCTTCCCATCCGAGATTGTCCTGCGCACGACCGCGGCGGCGGCCCCCAGCCGCGGAACCGTCCAGCGAACCGACCCGTCTGCCGGATTCACCGCAACCGTCTCGCGCCAGCCAGGCATGACCAGGCTGCCGGCCGCCGGAGCCCCCTCCCCACTCAGGGCGCGCTCCAGTTCCTGGGCCCAGAGCTGAACGCCGTCCCTGGCGGAGAAGCCGGCCAGACTGCGGAACCCCGCCGCCACCAGCCGGTCATCGATGCGATAGAGGCGCTCGGACTCGCGAGGCGCCTCCGCTGACCAGACCCTCTTGCCGCTGGCGGATTCCAGTGCGACAACTGCTGCCCCGACCACCGACCCGGTGCGGCTGGCACCGCGCATCTCGAAGCGCTCAGTCCTGACCAGAACATAGACCCGCTCTCCGGCGGCAACCATGCCGGCGACACGCCCGCAGAAGGACGCCGAGGGGCCGGGGATCCCGGCTGCATCGGCCGCAGGCACGACCGGAGCCATGTCCAGGCCCCAGAGCTGGGCACCGGAGCCGAGGTCAAAGGCCCTCAGCTTGTCGGCCAGCGGCATGCCGGGCAGGGGCTGCCCGCTCGCCCGACTGGCGACCAGGGCGGTTCCCGAGACCGTTATAACGTGTTCCGGCTGTTCATCGATCCCCACAGGCACCTGCCAGAGCAGGCGTCCCTTGGCGAGGTCGGCCCCGGCCTCGCCGAGCAACTCCTGCATACGCCGCTTGGCGGCCTGACCGGCCCGCATAAGCCCGGGGGAGCCGCCATGGCCATCTGCTCCTAGGGTCTCCGCGACCATCCTGTAAGCTGCGGCAGCCTCGGCCCGCTCGGCCTCGGGCAACGCCATCTCCGCCGCGAAATGCGGCGTGACTAGACCTGGCGCCCCCCTGGGCGCAATGAGCACCGCCAGCGAGTCGGCGAAACGCGCGGTCTGGGCCGGACCGGCCCGCCGGACAGCCGCCAACACCCACCGCCTGCCCTCGTCGGGATGGCCGAAGGCCGCCAGGCTGCGCCCGACCTTGAGAGCGGAATCCAGACCGAGTTGCCCGGCCAGCGCCGCGTCAGCGGATCCGGCCGCCTCGGCCGCCTCCCGGAAACGCCCGACGCGGACGAGGAACTCGAGACGGAGCGGCAGCAGCCGTGGATCACCCGGAGCGGCCTTGGCCAGCTTGGCCAGAGCATCTCCGGCCGCTTCGTACTTCCAGGAATCGAGCGCAGCGCGCGCAGCCGCAGCCAGCCCATCGGGAGTGCCATCGGGTTCTCCGGCCACGGCAGGCGCTAAGCTGCCCAACGACAGCCCGTACGTGGCCAGCAACACCATGATCAGCCGCCGGATGTACATCACTTTCTCCAAGAGACCGTGAAACGGGAGCTTCTAACCATTGGACGCCCGGCCAGGTCATTGGTTGCGGGGCATATTGGCGATGCAAATGCGGCGGGCGCGGGAGCACGCCCTCCCGCGCCCGCCCAGGGCGTTCTGCGAGCAACCTGTGTCTACCGGCTCAGACTCGGGCCTGTGCGCCCTCTGCTGGCCTTGTCGTTGCCCGAGTCCCTGTCCTTGTTCTTGTCCTCGTTCTTACCGGAATCGTCAGGCCGGTCGGCAGTCACACCCACCGAACCAGTTCTGATGGACGGAGCGGGCTCCTGCTGCGCGGCCTTGCGGACAGGCTCACGGCTGGCCAGCACGGGAGCTGCAGTCCTGGGTTGCTCCCTGACGACGGATGTACCAGCATTGCCCGAGGTGCCGCCTCCGGACTCAGGCTCGGCCCTGGCCTCGGATGCCTTCCGCCCATTGGCCTTGGGTTCCTGGACCGGCTTGACCTTGGGGTCGTCACTGTCGTCATCGCCAATCTTGTTGTGGATGTTGTTGTGTGTGTTGTTGTGGATGTTTACTGTGCCGCCCTTGCCAGCCGGACCTGGCTGGGGTTCCGGGACATCCCTGTCCTTGTCCCTGCCCTGCCCCTTGCCACTGCCGGACGGCTGGGGCGGACAGGGCGACGGTGCGGGCGAAGGCGGGACAGGATGGGGCGGCGCAGGATGTCTGACGATGACCCGCGGCTCATTGTGGATTATCACGGTCGGTGGCGGCGCAGGACACGGTTTCTCCACCACTATCACCTGGGGGGGGTGCGGCGAGACGACTACTGGTTTCTCGATCACGACGACCCGCGGAGCCGGGCACGGCGGCGGCGGTGGCGGCGGGGCAGGAAGGAAGCGCGGTTCCTGCACGACGATCACACGGGTTGTTGGAGGCGGCGGCGGACAGGGCTGGACCACCGTCCTCTCGATGATCACCTCCCGCGTGGCTGGCGGAGGCGGAGGGCAGGGGCTGACGGTCACGGTCTCCCTTACCACCACCGGCCGGTGCGGGGGCGGGCACTCAACGATCACGGCCCTGCAGCCAGTCGCAACCGCGATGGCCCCTAGAATCGAGCCAAGCCCGGCAACCCAGATCGCCTGTCTTCCTGTTTTCGGGTTCATCGTCGCCCTCCTTCTTGCAGGCGGGCGTCTCTTTCGCCCGTCAGCTGACCGACGGGTCAGTTGGCGGGCAAATTCAGGTAATTGCCGGCGATTTCTGGCGAACGGCTAGGGGTTCTTTGGCGGGGCCAGCTTGGAACCGTAGGTGTCGCGCATCAGGAAACGCTCCCCCTTGTCGTTCTCAAGGAGAACGCTCGACTGGGTGATCTTCACGATGCGCAGCCCAGTCTCCGGCCAGATGTCGCCCTCAACCAGCCGGCGATTCTCTCCGGTGGCCTTGATTTTCAGAAGCACATTGAGGTCACCGGCCTCAGTCGCCACGATGCCGCGGAAGTCAACCGGAACCTGCCACGGCTGAGGCCGTGAGACCACCGGTTTGGGCTGTGGCGGCTTGACAACCGGAGGAGGCGGAGGCGGGATGGTCGGGGGCTTCAGCACAGGTTTGGGCTGGAAGGTGGGCGGGGTCGGGATGACGACCGCCTCCCCCATGGTCGAGAACGGGTTGGGCCGTGGCCCCTTCAGGAAGTTGTTGATGTCTTCGGTCTTGGCCAGGGCGTCAAGGCCGACGTCCAGCCGGCCTGGGGCGCCACGACTGACCAGATGGTCGCCGGGATCCAGGATGTCCGGCAGGCTGTGGACCGCATAGAGAAGCGCCAAGGCCAGCAGCGCCGCGCCGGCGATGAAGGCCATCTTCTCACGATTAAGCCAGGCGGAACGTGCAGCAGTCATCTTCAGGCCCCCAGCGGTCCTATGGGCCCGGTCGGCTTGACCGGGACCGGGGCATTCTTCGCCTCGCCCTCCCGGAAGTCCATGCAGGCTGCGGATATCTCGACGTAGACTTCCCCGGGACGCATCCGGGCGGCCATCTCGCCCGACAACTCCTTGTCCTCCCGGCTGACGATCCGGAAGGATCGGATGACCAGGAAACGCTTCTCCTGACGGACGCTGTGAAAGAAGCGCATCACAGCATCCGGCGAGCCAACCATGATCGCGCTCACCGGATAGTTCACAATAAAGCGGTTGGGATACTCAACCAGGATCTTCTCGGGCTCCTTGCTCCCCGGGCGGAAGATCGGGTTGGGCTGCAGGTGCAGGGCGGCCTCCTCAACCTTGCTCAAAGGAGCCACCTTGATCACTCGGCTGATTCCCGCCTGGAGTGCCAGTTGGGTGACTTGCTCGGCCAGGCAGAGCTTGCGCAGCTCCTCCTCGGCGATCACCGGCTGGGGAGAACCGGCCGGAGGCTTGCCAGGCGGCAGGTCCTTGGCAGTCTTGAACACCCAGTCCGTTCGCGTGGGGGGCTCAAAGCCCATCCAGTCCCGCTCCAGCATCTCCGGCACGTTGCGGTCCATGGCGCTCTTGTGCAGCTGGAACTTCACGTCCACATATGTCGACGACAGGTAGATGCCGGCACGCTCCTGAACCTTGAGCTTCTGGATATACTCGAAATCCTCGAACGGGAAGCGCAGGCGCTTCTTGAGGTCTTTGAGCTGCTGGCCGTACTCGTCGTAGCGCTTGCGGCAGTCCTCCTGGACCATGGAGATGCTCGGCATCAGCGTGGCCTTGCCATCCCTCTTCAGCCTGGGATGGTACTCCTCAAGCTTCGTCGAGGTCTCGGCCACCTTGGCCCTGCTGGCGTCGGCCTGCTGGCCCCACGGGCGGATGGCCGCGAAGTAGCCGACGACGATCACGAAGACCCCCAAGCCTGCCACGTACAGGGCGTTCTTGTGGGTGTCCCAGAAGCTCATTTGCCGCGGGCCTCCGCTTGAGCCGGGGCGGTCACGGTGACTTCCACGGGTGCCAGGACCAGCTCCAGGACGAAGGGGGCCTTGACCAGCCCCCCCTCCTTGGTGATGTGCTTGTCGCTCGGGAAGAGCGGCGCGGTCACCCGGGAGACGATGGCGTCGTCCTTGTCCTGCTTCTGGAGCTCCATCAGGTAGCCTTCGATCAGCTTCTGGGCTTTCTGGACGGCGGCCTCCTCCGCGGCAATCCCGCCGGAGCTGGCGTAGCGCACGGAGGCCGTCCCGCGCACGAACACCCGGCGGGCCTTCTGGAAGCTCGGCGCCTGGCCGGAGGCGCCGGTCCCCGCCGAACCGGTCCCGACCGCCGCAGCCACGCCAGCGGCGGTGTCGATGCGCCCCAGCGCCGCCGGGGGGACATTGCTGGCCTCCAGGATGACGATGTCCCGGTAGGCGCCCCCAGTGCGTTTGATGAGATGGCTCATGACCCGGACGATGTCACGCCCGGAGTAGACGCGCTCCTCCAGGGCTTCGATCTCGTCCTTGCGCTGCTGGACATTAGCGAAACTCTGAGTGAACTGCCGGTCGGACTCCTCGGCCTTGAGAAGCAGCGCATCGCGACCCGCCTGGGCCTCAAGCAGGATCTCCTTGTTCCGCCAGGATGCCCACAGGAGCACGCCGGCCGCGAGCCAGACCACCGCGGCCGCATACCAGACGTAGATCCCCCCCTCGAGGAAACGCCGCCGGGCCTTGACCGACTCCTGAACCATCGAGAAGCTGACCGACCCGGGTATCAGCCGGGAGGCGGCCAGCCCCAGAGCCACGGCGTAGCGCGGCGCGTTGGCGCTGACCTCTTCGAGTTCCTGGCCGGACAGCCCACCCAGGCTGATCTTCTTGAACGGCTCCAGGCGGCTGACCCGCATGCGCAACCGCCGGGCCAGGGCCTCGCTCAGCCCGGGCAGCAGCGACCCGCCTCCGGAGATGAGGATCTCGTCAGGACGCAGCCTGGCCTGCTTGGTCTGGGCCCGGCAATACATCAGCGAGCTGTCGATGATCCCGGCCAGGGCGCCGATCTCGCTCTCGAGCGCCGCCGACAGGCGTCTCTGGATGTAGGGCAACGTCTCGTCCCCGGCTGCGTCGGGCGGCAGGATAGCCCCCTTCGAGCACTTGAGGTTCTCCGCCTCGGGGAAGGACATCCGCAGCACTTCGGCCACCGAGGCGGTGAAACGAGCGCCTCCCCCGCTGACGCTGCGCGCGAAGTAGAGCGCCGGACCGCGGGCCACGATCATGTCGACGTTCTCGGCGCCTATATCCACCACCATGACGGTGCGGTCGGGGTCGGCTCCGTGCCCGTGAACATAGGCGTTGAAGATTCCTATGGAATTCAGATCGACGTCCGGCCGACCCATGCCAGCCCTTCGCGCCAGCTCCAGCCTGGACAGCAGCTTACGCTCCTGCACCTGGCTGAGCATGACGGTGATCTGACCGCCGACGTCCGGCAGGTCGAGGATGCGGTAATCGAAGGCCGACGGCTCGCCGGACGGCCCCTGCTCCTGGACCTCGAACTTCATCATCATCTCGAGCTTCCAGGGCGGAACCGGCGGCACCTGCATGTAGCGGATCAGGGCCTGCGGACCGCTCAGGCCCAGCACCATCCGTCCCGAGCGGATGCCGCTGCGGCGCAGCAGCGAGGTGAGATCAGCGCGCAGTTCGCGCTCCCGCTCCGGATCGAGGTCGGCATCCTGACGACCGGACTGCCGGGCAGTTCCGGCCTGGACCTGCGGCGGCACGTTCTGCAGCGGAACCGAGGCCGGGGCCGGCTCGACGGCGACGGTCTGAGGCTGCGCCCCATCCCCCGCGGAGGCTTCCCCGGAAGGCGCCAGGTCGACTTCCACCGGTGCCGAACCGGACGCGGGCGGCTGCCCGGCCTGCGCCGCAGACGGACTCCCGGCGGCCTTAGTAACCGTGCCGTTGCTTGCCGAGAAGAGATCCTTGGAGGCCGCCGCGATCAGCTCGAGCTGGCCGTTACGCTCGGCCAGACGCACGGCCCGGATGGCCGTGGTTCCCAGGTTGACGCCGGTAGCGGTCCGGACCAAAGCAGGTCTCCCCTGCCGAGCCCCGCCTACCTGGCGCCAGCCGGCGCGAGCGGCTCGGCCACGAACCAGGGCCCGGCGGAGGGCTGTTCCTTGCGCACCTGACCGTTGGCCCCGTTGGGACCGGCGTGGTCGGCGTAGCCGCGGCCCGAAGGATCGATGATCTGGGCCTTGATGACCACGACCAGGTGGGTCTTGGAGATGTCGTTCTTGGTATGCCGGAACAGATGGCCGAGCAGCGGGATGTCGCCAAGCAGCGGGACCTGGGTGACGGACTTGCTGGTGTCCTGGCTCATCAGCCCGCCGATGATCAGCAGGTCGCCGTCGTTGACCACCATGCGCGTGGACAGGGTCTTGGTCTCGGTGACCGGCTTCTGTACCGGAGGAGGCGGCTCGCTGTCGTCCACCTGCAGCACCTGGAGGGTCTCGAAACGCTGCACCCCGCCGGCCACCTCGGAGATCACCGGCTGGAGTTCCAGGATGATGTGCTTGAGGTCGCGCCCCACGCTGGGCGTGACGTAGAGGTCAAAGCCCACCGTGTACGGGCTGGTCACCGGCACCAGGTACTTGACGTTCGAGGTGATGGAGCCGTTGCCAGTCGCATCGGTGACCGTAATCTCGCGCCAGTCGGTCTGGGCTTCGAAAGTGGTGTTCTGGTGGAACTGGCCCATCTGGTTGTTCAGGGTGATGATCTGCGGCGCGGAGAGCAGCTTGCCCTTGCCCTTGGTCTCCAGGGCCTTGAGCGTCGCCGTGAACAGCGGGTCGGTGTTGTTGCCCTTGATGATCGCGGTCAGCCCGCCGGCGATCGAACTGGTCCCCAGGCTGGTGCCCGAGCCACTGGACAGTTCGACGTCCTGGCCGGGCTTGCTGTTGGCGCCGAAGTCCAATCCCAGGTCGAGGAGGTGCTCGTCGCTGATGGTGATGAAGCGGGTCCCGATCAGCACCTGGATGGGCGGCCGGTCCATCATCTCGAGCATCTCGGCGATCTTCTCGTGCATCTCCGGGGTGGTGTAGACCATCAGCCCGCTGCTCATCTTGTCGATGGCCCACTCCGAACCGGCCGGCCACTCCTTCCACTTCTTCATCCAGTTGATGACGTCCTCGAGATAAGTGGTTTCCTGCTGCTGCCCGTTCTGCCCCTGCCCCTGGCCTGGCTGCTGGCCGGGGATCTGCGGCACGCCCGGCAACTGGGCTCCGCCGCCGTTGTTGCCGCCCTGCGGCCGCTGCTGCTGCATCTGCGGGATGGGGTTGGACCGGACCAGACCCACGTTGAGGGCGTGCACGCGGGGCTCGAGTCCGGGGTTGTCGCCTCCAGCGGAGACCCAGACGGCGTCCTCAGTCACGGTGTAGTTGACACCGCTGTTGTTGCGCACGATGAAGCGCAGGATCTCCTTCAGCGGCATGTTCTCGACGTGCAGCGTCAGGCGCTTGCCCTGCAGCGCGTTCTGGTCGGCGATGATGTTGACCCCGGTGATCCGGAAGAGCGTGGCCATCACGAAGTCCAGGTCGGCGTCGACGAAGTTGATGTCCACGCGCTGGTTGAGCTTCTGCTCCATGGCCAGCATCTTCTCGCTCTTGACCACGGAACCGCCGATGCGCAGAGGCAGGGGCGAAGGCTTGGGGGCGTTGACCGGGCGGGGCAGCGGGCCCTTCCGGTCCGGGTAATTCGAGGCCTCGTCCAGGTCGGCAATGGCCTCCTTGTCCTTGGTGGTGCTCTCCTGCTCGAGCATCTTGGCACGGAAGTCGATCTTGGCCTTCTCAGCCTGGTGCTTGAGCTTCTGGGCCTCGAGGCAGGAGCCGTCGAGCCGCAGGGCCCTCTCGCAACGTTCGATGCACCGATCGTAATCGGCCATCTGCATGAACCGGCGGGCGTCGACCATGATGCGGTCGGTGGCGACCTTGAGCTCCTGACGCATCCGGGCCGCCTCCTCCGGAGTCATCTCGCTGAGGTCCGCAGCGGGGGCGGCTGGGCCAGCGGACGGTTTGGCCGCCGGCTTGACCGGAGGCGGCGCGGTCGGTTTGACCGGAGCGGCCGAGGGGGTTTCGCCCGGAGCGGGCTTGCCTTCCTGGCCGGCCGCCGGCGCCACAGCCCAGGCCAATCCGAGGATGGCCGCCAGAGCTGCTGACAATCCGACCTTCTCCCTGATCATCGCGTCTTTCCTCCTTGCAGGAACGCCGGCGAACCACTGGCGCCCCCGAGTGCGCACAATATAACAGCCCAGGTCAGGGCCTGGACACAATTTCTATGAGCTCAGGTTCGGCGCCGAACCCGCGACCCACCTGATAGTCGAGTTCGCGCCGCAGATCCCCGGCCGAGTTGAGCCAGGCCTGGCCCTGCCTGGCGCGGCCGACCAGTTCGGCGGCGGCGGCGGCGATGGCCGCCTCGGTGTCCCGCCCGGCAGGTCCGGGACCGCCCGGCAGGGGCAGACGCTCTATCTCGGCAGCGCTGGCCCATGGCAGGGCCCCGCCCCGGGAGCGGGCGATGACCTTCTCGAAAGCGAACGTCGCCCAGCTGCTGGCCAGCACGCCCAGGAGGAACTCCGCCCGCACCGTGCCATCCCGGGGCGCAACGCAGATCACCGCCTTGTCGGCCAGCCGCCGGTCCTCGTCCAGCGCCGCCACAAGCGGAGGCGCCGTGCGGCGAAGCAGGACCTTCTTGGGGGCATCGAAGATCGTCGGATCCGGCGACATGGCCATGGCCACGCCCGGGCTGTAGCGCAGATACTTGGCCGGAGGCCGGGCCGCGAAGGGCTCGATGTCGGCCTCGAAGAGGATCGAGCGGTGCCGGTCGCTCAGGGCCGAGTCGGCCAGCAGCCGGTCGTCGTGGGGTCCACCCAGCAGCATCCCGGGAGCAACCCGGGCAACCTGCCCGACCCGCCGGGGCGCCCGTTCCAGTATCTCCTTGATCCTGGTGGCCGCCTGGGCCCGCGGGCTGGGCGGCGGCTTGGCCGATCCCTTCCGCCCCAGGCGGGAGGCAACAATCTCCATGACCTCGCCGACCAGTTCGGGGCCGTCAAACGGCTTGGTGAGATAGGTATCCGCCCCGGCCTGCAGCCCCTCCTCAAGCTCGCCCACCCGCGAGCAGGTGGTCAGCATGATCACGGGTATCGAGGCGGTCTTCGGATCGGCCCGCAGTCGGCGGCAGGTCTCGAAGCCGTCGATGCCGGGCATGTTGACGTCCAGGATGATGGCCAAAGGCCGCCCTGAGCGGGCCAGCTTGATGCCCTCTTCGCCCGTGCCGGCCTGGAGCACCTCGAACCCGGCGACGCTGAAACGCAGCTCCACGGTGGCGCGCAGGTCGCGGTCGTCGTCGATGACCAGAATGCGGTCGCGGGACAAGAGGCCTCCTTCCGAGTCGATGGGATTCTAACGGCCGCGCGCCCGGCGGTCAACCGCGCCCGGCGCCCGGGTGCATCCACAGACGGCTCCGCCCTGGACCCAGCGGCGGATTGCTGTTAACATCCCCCCGGCCCAGGACAATCCGTGGCGGAGGCAATGGAGGCCCGATGGACGAGCTGGTTACCCGGGCGAAGTCCGGCGACCGCAACGCTTTCGCGCACCTGGTCGAACGCGAGAGCGGACGGCTGCGCGCCTTCGTGGCCTGCCGCCTCTGCGACCCCGAGACCGCCGAGGACCTGGCCCAGGAGACCTTCATCATCGCCCACCGGCGCCTGGGCGACTTCGACGCGGCCCAGGACTTCTACCCCTGGCTCAGGGGCATAGCCAGGAACCTGATCCTCAACGAGCGCCGCAAGCGCACCAGGGAGGAGACGGTGCGCGATGAGCTGTTCGACCAGATCCGCGACGCCGAACCGTCCGCCCTGGCCGACTCGCCGGCCATCGACCTGCTCGGCCGATGCCTGGCGCGCCTATCCGACCGGATGCGCAAGTTCCTCCAATTGCGCTATGACCAGGGCCTGGCTCTGGCGGACGTCGCCGGACAGATGGGGCTGACCGAGGCCTCGGCCCGGGTCACCCATCTCCGACTGCTGCGCGGCCTGCGCGACTGCATGGAGCAGTCCGGCGCCGCGGGAGGCAAGCCGTGACCGGGCCAGAGGAACTCCTCAGCAGGCTCCTGGACGGCTCCCTGAGCCCGGAGGACGAGCCGCGCCTCCTGGAACTCCTGCGGCAAGACGACGAATTCCGCCGCCGGGCGGCCGAGCTGGTCAGCACCGACCGGCTGCTGCGCTACCGGGCCTACCTGCAGACCGACCGGCCGGACCTGGTCGTCGGGGTGATGCGTCGGATCAAGTGCGAAGAGCGCCAGGAGACGGCCCTCTTCGCCGAGGCCGTCGCCACCCGGCTGGCCGAGGCGGCCCCTGCCCAGGATCGCCCGGCCAGCCGGAGGATCAGCGCACGCCTGGCCGGCCGGAGGCTCAGCCAGGTCCGCCGCAGTGGCCCGGTCCGCCGCTGGCTCTACCTGGCGGTGGCCGGAGCGGCCGCGGTGCTGCTGCTGGCAGTGCTGCAGCCGCCTCCGGGCACCTCCCGTCCCCCGGTTCCCGCGCCACCCCAGGGCTGGACCGCCGAGCTGACCTCGGTCCGCGGCAGGGTCGAGCTGTCCCGCGACGGGCGCTGGTCGCCGGTGCAGACCGGCGCCGAACTCAGACCCGGGGACGCGCTGCGGACCGAGGCCCAGTCCCGCGCCATCATCCGCTACGGCGACGCCACCACGGTGGAGATGAACGAGGAGACCCTCCTGGCCCTGGGCGGAAGCTCGCCGGCCAAGCACCCGGCGCTCAAGCAGGGCGACGTCTACGTCCTGGCCGCCGCGCAGCCCGCCGACCGCCCCATGACCTTCAACACCGGAGGTTTCGATCAGGTGGTCATCCTGGGCACCGAGTTCGAGCTCTCGCGCCTACCGGACCGGACCGTCCTGAAGATGGTCGCGGGCCGGACCGGATTCGGCCTGCCGTCCGCCGGCGCGACGGTGCAGGTCGACGGCGGCTATCGCAGCGACGCGCTGAACGGGGCCGCGCCAGGCGCCCCGCAGCCCTGCCCCGCGGACGAAGTGGCGCTCTGGCGCAGCGGACGCAGGCCGCCGGTCGCCGCGGTCCGAACCGAACCGCCCCCCCCG